>Ga0209589_1005712_pt1 | contig 21020 bp, 13 predicted proteins | sample CowpeawhiteBW_FD_187525 | JGI IMG/M metagenome (GOLD analysis project Ga0209589, IMG submission 187525) | Root nodule microbial communities of legume samples collected from California USA - Cow pea white BW (SPAdes) (version 2) | ecosystem: Host-associated > Plants > Roots > Nodule | place: USA... | reverse complement strand
ACTTGGATAAATCTTGGCATGCGATTTCAATGAAATGGTTGGTTATATATGTGGTCATGAATTCGGTATGAACAATAATGTTACATTGATGGCATGGTATTGGTATGAGGTGAAGTTCTATATCCCTGAATTGGGAAGAATGGGATGGTATGAAATCAACATGGAATATGAATGAGGATAGGTTACAAAGGATGGTGTGAGGTGTTAAATGCATGATCAATATTATTTATTTGTTTGGAATGTGATTGGTATGTTGTCAGTACGTAATTCCATGGCCCCTATTAGTGGGAGTCCATGGTGGTGCCTCATCTATATAATTTGGTAAGGATTCAAGGTAAGGTTGCATCCTGACACTCTAAGGAGTCAGTTAGTCTCACTTAGAACGGACTCACTCTTGTGGTGAGAGTAGCAGGAGGCCTAAAACTCATTAAGGGCTAACCTTGTGTGTGGGGGATTGAAACATTGTAACACTTGTAACACTTAGCTCGGGGGTGAACAGCTCGGGGATGAGCACGGTAATCCACCACAAGTGCAAGCATCCGCTAAATCCCACCTGATTATATGTAATTTGGATGAGTCAAGTCTAAGTCTAGTGTATTGCTTAAGAAGTCATAACATGATTGGTTGATGAATATTGTTTTGGATTATGTAATAACATGTTATTGCTTGATAAACTGTTTCTACTCTAGCTTACCATGTTTGCTTGGTAGGGTTTGAGAAATCAACTTGGTTTTACATCTTAACAATGTCTAAGGTTCGAAGTTGAACAGTGTGGGAGGTTTGAGGTTGAGGTTGGAGGCCATGAAGCGTATAGGGAAAGCATATGGGTAGTTGGAAGCTTGTGGGAGGCAAAGCTTTGAAGATCAGCCAAGTATGATGATGTTATAGGAGAAGGAAGTGTATTAGGAATTATATACCAGATCAATTCAGTAAGGAGTAGTTAGGTCTTCTCGACGATAGTAGTTACCCAAGTTGGGTGGAGAAAGGATGTTCTAAGTAAAGTAGCCCAAAAAAAAGAAGGAAGGTTTGACATTGGATATGAGATGGACGATTTCAAGCATCAGAGGAAGAAACACATGGTTAAGTTTGTCCTTGTAGGGAAGGACAATAAGTAATGTCACAACATAAGGAAATAGGAAAGGAAAACAAAAGTTTTGAGTATCTATGAGAGTGTTTGCGATAATTGGTACTAAAGTGGCCAACACAAGTAATCTGATTTAAAAGATACATGTTACAAAGGTGGTGATTGGATTATGGGTTTTGGCTTCACTTAGGGTCGTGCACTCTTTGATGTCGTCAGTATGGTATATGGGTCATGGTTGTCTATAAGAAGGAGCTGAGTTTGAGATGGTGGTTTTTGTCACTGTAGTGGCCAAATGAAGATTCGCTCGGGTGTGTGGTGCCTTCGTGGTGATCAAAGTGTTTAAATTCAAACCCAATTCGAATTGTTTCCTTTGCAAGGTTGGAACATAGTCTCAAGGGTGAATTAGTTGTTTTCTCAATCTCAATCCGATGAGCTAGGACGACCAACGAGGTGATGTTCTTTGATTTAAAAGGGATAAGTCAGTGATCACGTATGAAGTACGGATCAAACTAAATAGTGTGGGTAGAGTGTCACGTGAATCAGAGTCATATGACAAAGGAAAGTGAATAATAAACACAAAGGATCTCGGTAGTAGAAGAGTTGGTAGACGTGTTCTGAAGCAAGTATTAGAATTTTAACCTTGGTGTGGTGGAGTTCACTTTTGCATTGGTGTCTGAAGGGAGACTTGTGCCAATAATTTCTAATTGGATGGTTCCTACTGAGAATTTGAAGTAAATACAGAAGTGGGGGAGATGTTGGAGAAGTAGTGGCTTATACTAAATATAACGACAAGGATAACTAAAAGTTTGGTGAATCTTAAAGGAGAGGTAGGGGGAGGATAAACTATTCAAGGGTAAATGTTGGATAAGGTAGGATAGACTTTTTGGCATATGGTTTAAAAAGGGTGGATGTGATGTTGGGAAAATAGGATGTTAAGGCTATAAACAGGGGAGTCCAAAGGGTTTTGCAAATTTCATAGAAGCTTTGGAGGAAGGTTTCTCAGCGATGATTGATTCCTTATCACGGCAGACATGAAAGGAGCATCATATTGAGTTAAAAAAATAATAAAATAAAATAAGTGACTTTGTGCGTTGTTCAGAGTAGCGCAACGGGATGACGACAAGTGATACTTATGAAGGGTAAGAGGTGTGTGAAGAGAACTATCTTACTCACAACTTAGAGTATTACTACGACAATCAGTTCTTGTTGAACAACAAAAGTGTCGTTCTTATGAGTATCAATTAAAGATGTTTAGGGAATCATTTAGAGTTGGAATTATGAGGTTACTCAGAGGAAGTTATACAAGAGTAGTAGGAGATGGTTTGAGTTATAATTTCAAGTTAGAATGCCAACTTGGAAGTGAGAAAGTGAGAGTAGATGTTTAGCCAGAGAATGGAATCCAAGATCCGTGATTTGACGAGTTAAGAGTAAGGGTTGGTTGAGAAACATAAGTGTTTGGGTTGGGAAGAGAATATGTGAGGAGATTTCATTAGTTTAGTCATCCGACTAGGACTAGTGAGTCTCAACAAGGTTGGGGAAGAAGCAATTCAGAAAAATCTTAGTTGAGAAGTATCTTAGAGTTGATAGGTATAAATCAAACTAGAAATTTCAAGTCAAGGAAAGACGTGGTTCTAAGGCTGTTGTGGAAGAATGGTTACAAGTTAGTAAATCAGAAATGAAGGGAAGGTGCTAAAATAAATTGGGTGGTTGTAACAGATGAAAGTTTGATTTAGAAATGGAATGACTTGGTTGAGGACCTTCTTACCATTGGTTTAAGTTAGTAAAGGAGGCAAGATGTTATGAGTGTTGTCATGGATAAAGGTAACCAAGAGTGTTGATATGGGGCAATAGACCAGAAGTCAAGAGCGATCAAGTTAGTGGAGTGAGGCTTCAAGGAGGGAACAAAATGGTGTGGAGTGATGACTAACATGCTTTAGTTTGAGACTTGAAGGCATATGAGGCTTTGGTAAAAACCTACGAGGGGTAGTGGAGAGCATATGGTAAGTGAGTCAGTATATTATATACAAGTTAGTGGGGCAGGTATGGAGAAGCATTCCAATTTTAAGGCTAGAGGATTAGGAGTGCTTCGAGAGTAGTGACCAAACTAATCTACATAGTTGAACACATATCGCTTAGCACAAAGGCAAAGTTTCTAGTGACTATAGGTGTTGGAGTAGTTATATCGTCCGTGTTTGAGTGGTGGTTCTTAGAGGAGATAAGGAGAACATAGCTCCTTCCTATCTCATCCATGAATTTTCGAGGACGAAAATTTTGTTGTTGGGGAGAATGTAAAACCCTCTTTTTCTGCCCTAAAAATTTAAATGGGCCTAGCCCTATCTGTTGGGCCTAAGTACTGGCCCATAGGGTGTCTAAAGCCCCTAAGGCAGCCTAACCCCTTTCATTTCTGCCTTTCTTGCAAAACAATAACTTATTGTCGCAACCGAAATCACGACGAGACAACGAACCAAAAATAAAAATTTGTAAAAACAGAGTTTGGAGTCGCCACCATAGTTATTATAGGAAACTATGGAAAACCATAAAAAAAAAGCAAGGTCTGCGAAAAACTAGATTTTGGGTCCGGGAGCCGGTTACGCGTGGGGAAGGTATTAGCACCCCACAACGCCCATCCTAAGACGGTACATTTAATTAAACGTAGGTTTAATTACTCGTAAGGTACCCAGTTTGGGTCAAGGGTGTCAATTTGGTTCCCGGCGAAAAAAAGGTTTCAATTTGGTACCCAAGTTATTTTAAGTACATCAATCACGTACATTTTCATTGACGTCGTTAAAGTCTTTAACGTTGACAAATGAACAGGGTATGTTGACACAAATAAATGACACGTGGTATGGCACTTATTACTGACGTGGTATTTTCAAACTAACTAATAAAATAATCTGTGTTTGAATTAAAAAATTAAGTTTGTGAGAGTGTTAAGTTTGGAAAGTCGAAAAGGTGAGTGAGAAGTGAGAAGGTCTGGAGGAAGAAGCGATCGAAGTTTCTGCAAAATCGAAGGGCGAATTGATCGGAGAAGGTGAAATCGTTCGGAGAAGGCGATCAAAGGTACGTTTTTTTGAGACCCTTGTTCGTCGTTCTCTTCAGGGTATGGATTTAGGGTTTTCTTATTCGAATGCGTTTGCTTTGAAATTGGTGTGTTGGTATGTTTTAGGGTGTTGTTTTTATACGCGTTTGTCGGTTGAATGTGCTTTTTAAGTAATGCGGTTGGTTGTGTATTTGTTTAATCAATTTTATGGTCCACCGTTTGTGTGAAAGTGATGGTGTTATAGTTGTGGTCCCCCATTTTAAATTGTTTGTCGGTGTGTATGTGGTATTGACTGTAAATTTGGTATTATTGTTTGGGAAATTTTATAGATTACAGATGGACGACCACTTTGAAGTTGTCTTCCACCATGGGGGAAAGTTTATAAATGATGGGTCACTAAAATACATGGGTGATCATCCCAAAAGCCCAACCCTAAACATGTGGACCAAAGAGGATTTTCTGATACAGAATGGCAATCTGAAACATTAGATAGTGATACAAGTGATGAAGATAGAGATAGATATGGGAGTTTTAGTATATTTTCTCAACCAAAAAATATGGAGGACTATAACTGGGAGGTTAGGACTTACTTCACTGAAAAGGAACACTTCACTGATGCAATTAGAACTTATGGGGTGCATAGTGGGAGGAAGCTGAAAATATTTAGAAATGACAAAAGAAGAATTTGTGTTAAATGTTTAGGTGTGAAGGGTAAGTGCAAGGGGTATGCCTACTGTGCTTACAAGGCTGCCCAAAGCACTTGGCAATTGAGGAAAATAATAAACAAGCACACTTGTAGTCGTGAATTCAATGTGAGGCTAATGACTTCTAAATGGTTGAGTGGACGGTTGGAGAAGACATTAAGAGACAATCCAGGTGTTAAATTGACTGCCTTGAAACACAAGATTGGAAGGAAATGGAATGAGGGGAACCCAATATTCAAAAGACTTTATATCTGTCTGAAGGCTTACAAAGACTACTTTGTGTCTTCTAGGCCCATAATTGGTGTAGATGGTTGTTTTTTGAAGGGCAAATATGGTGGTGAGTTGTTGACAGCTGTAGGAAGAGATGGAAATGACCAGATGCTCCCTTTAGCATACGCAGTAGTTGAGGTTGAAAATAAGGAGACATGAAATTGGTTTTTGGATTTATTAATTGGAGACCTTGGTGGGCCTGAACTTTGCTGCACTTATACATTTATTTCAGATCAACAAAAAGTAAGTTTCCTGACCTTTTTCTGTCACTTTTCAGATTCTTATTCAATTGTTATTCTTTTAATAATGCACTACCTTACATTACTTTGACAAGGACTGCTCCCAACATTGCAAGAATTGTTACCTGGTATGGACCAAAGGTTTTGCGTGAGGCACATCTATTCTAATTTCAGGAAGAAATTTTTTGAAAAAATATGAAGTTGTTGTTATAGAAAGCAGCCTACTGCACACATCCTCAAGCATGAGAGGCAGTCATGAGGGAAATTAAAGAAGTTAATCTAGACGCATTCAAACACTTGTTAGCCATCCCCCCAAGGTATGTTGTAATAAGATTCCTGCAGTGTATTGTATATAGTATGAACTGTTTTTAAAGTCAATTTTTTTTTTTTGCAAAGTAGGTTTTGGTCTAGGTCCAGATTTACAGCCAGACCTGCATGTGATACACTGGTGAATAATATGTCTGAGGGGTTCAACAACACAATTTTGGACGCAAGGAGCAAACCAATTATCAGTATGATGGAAGAAATTCGGATTTATTTCATGAAGAGATGGGCAAGCAATAAAAAGAAGATTAGTACATTTAAAGGTACAATCTGCCCACAAATTAAGAAGAGAATTGAAGAGGAGGCAAAAAAGACTAAATATTGGCTTCCAAGGTAATACTAATACATTATTGTGATAATGTTACAATTCATTTTCAAATGTTAATTCACTTTATTTTTTTTGCACTCAGAACAGCTGGTCAGGACAAAGATTGTTTGAGGTGAGTCACAGGTCAATGATTGGAGAACAATTTTTGGTTGACATTGACAAACAAGAATGCAGTTGTAGAAAGTGGACCATAACAACAATCTCATGCTGCCATGCGCTAACTACTATTAGATTTTTAAATCTGAATGCTGAAGACTTCCTTCCACATTGGTTTCTTGCATCTACTTATGAAGAGACATATTTGTCACTCATATACCTTGTCAACGGATCTCATCTGTGGGAGATCACTGCTGCAAATGATGTTTTGCCTCCAACAAAGAGGGTCCTGCCAGGAAGACCGAAAAAGAAAAGAAGATTGGAGGCTTGGGAATTGAGGAAAGATGACACTCAACTGAGATAAGGTGGTACACGTAAAAAATGTGGGTTATGTAGAGAAATTGGCCACAAAAGAACAAGCTTCCCACATGCTCCTCCTGCACCAGTAGAAACTGCTCCATCTGGAACACAACAAAACACAGCTGCAGACCCTACTCAACCAAGCCAGAGCATTCCACAAACTGAGCATACTCAACCAAGTCAGCCTATTCCACCAACTCAGTGTACTCAACCAAGTCAGACTACAAAAATCTCACAGCCACAGAATTACACTCTTCCAACACAAGCAAGTCAGACTCTACCAACACAAGCAAGTCAGACTACTGTAGTCCATCAAATGCAGTCTACTACAACAGCAGCCTATAGAGAAAAATTGTCCTTCAGGAGGGGCCCAATACTGAATCCGTGATTTTGCAATACTATGTCAATTTAAATTTTATTTGCTGTTGTGTTTTGGAAGATCAAATTGGAAGAAACTTTTGTAATCTGATCGTGTATTTTGGTTTGTATTTTGAAAAGCATTATGTATTTTGAACATCCACTTGGTACGAACATCAATTACCATCTTTTGAGTTAGCAAAACAATATTCAATGAATGTGATATTGGGTTATTATGCACACATTGGCTTATTACTGGATGGCAATGTTTTTGGCTTATTATGCACAAGTTACCTTATTATTGCTGGATGAATATGGTAATCCAGTTTGTGTGCTTTCATGGTGTAGTTTTTTGTGGTTTCATTACAAGGCTATATATGATTGCTGGATGAATATGATGCTCCAGTTTGTGTGCTTTCATTCAATAATCAAATATAGTTCAAATAAAGTGACAGGAAAATTTACTGCAAAGCTATTTTCATTCCATAATCATAATCCATTACAATAACATAACGTAAATACAAACATTCCAACCTATGAAACTGCATCCACACCCACTGTACTCCATCCAGGTTACAACAAAATCAAAAAATTTTGCTCAACTTACAAACCAATATTACGTTCACCAGTCCCAGAAAACATATTACCCATGTTAAAAACTTAATCCTTTTTTCATACACCATAACTGATTTTTCAAGAGCATATATTTTTCTCCTTTGTCTTCTTATGGTTGCATCTCTTTCATCCCCATTGTCTTCGTTCAACCACTTGAAATAATTGCATCCTTTAGATTCTTCATTGGCACCACTTCGTTGGTTACAAGAAATGAAACCCACAAAAATGCTTACCACCAACAAACATTATGGAAACTAAAAATTTAAACAATAATTCATACCTTGTAGTTAGGGCACCCAAGAAATTGTTTTCCAAAATTCTTAATTGTTTTAGCAACTCTCAACACTGCAACCTCCCTACAATAGCACATTTGGGTTCCACCTGCACTCCTATACGAAATAGTAGGGGAGAAGACACTATTTTTTTGTGATGCCCACGAAGAACACGCACAACCCTCACTGCGAGACATTGAAGAATTGATTGGAAGAAGAAGACACACAACAAGAAGCACCCTCTTCAGCTCTAAACCTGCAACCGAATGGAGAGGAAGAAGAAGATGAGACATTGACGAATTGATTGGAAGAAGAAGACACAAATCAAGAAGCCACCTCTTCAACTCTGAACCTGCAACCGAATGGAGAGGAAGAAGAAGATGATATGGTACTATTAAGAGTTAGGGCAAATTTAGACTTCACCAATCATTAAATCACCACTGCACACTGTACAATTATTTTTTTTTACACGTCTTCTTCTTTCAAAGACACGTATCCGTTATCCATTGTCACGTCACCAAGATTTTAACATCGTTCCTGACAATCTAATGGGATGTACCTGATCGATGCACTCAAAATAACTTGGGTACCAAATTCAAACCTTTTTTTCGCCAGGTACCAAATTGACACCCTTGACCCAAACTGGGTACCTTACGAGTAATTAAACCTTAAACGTAAAAAATGATGTGGTTTTCAAAATATTTATTTTTCCCCAAAAATAATAATAAATGAATTTGCAAAAGAAAACTAAAATATTTTTTTGAATTTTTGGGCCCGACGAAGATTAATCCTCGCTCCTACATATCTTCATGTGAATAGAGAATCGGAGTTACGTAGTTCTTTAAAAGATATTTGAAAAAAACAATTGAGAAAATGATTTGATTTTTTGGAGGTGAATTTGACAAGGACTGGCCTTGCTCCTACGTATCTCACAATGGAGAATCAAGGATCACGTAGTTCTTAATGAACAACTATTTGAAAAAAAAAATTGAAAAATGATTTACTTTTTTTAATAATTTTGAAAACCTTTTTTTCTAATTTTAGTATTATTTTAAAATTGGTGTCACACGACGCAAACAGCCAAATAGACACTTGTAATAAATTCTTTTTTTCTAATCTTTTATTTTTTTATTTTTTTAATCATTTATAAATTTTTAATATTTTTTAAAGTTATTTTAAAGTAGTTTTGGATGTCATTGCGACGTGAGCAACCAAATAGATATAAAAGAGTAAACAAAGAAAGCTATTTTTTAATTTTAGATCATCTATATATATTAAAAAAATCAAAAGTCTAAATTGGATGTCATGTGACGCGAGAGGCCGGGCAGACAATAAAGAAAAGGGAAAAATATTTTTTATGATTTAAAAAAAAGAATGAAAATTGAAAAAAACTGAATCAAAAGATGGAAGATTTGAGAGTGACGTACCTTAAAAAAATTTCATTGTCTATGTGGGTGGTAATGAGAGAAAGAGAGTGTAGAGAATGTTTTCTTCTTCTTTTTTTCTACCCCTTCAATATGTTTTTTTTAAAGAGAGATAAAAAAGGAGGTGTGTATGTGGGAATGGTGATGGGAAAGAATTAGAGAAGTGTAGAGAATCTTTTCTTTGTCCTGACAGAGTGAATATTTATACTCACACCTTATAATATCAATGCAATCTTAGCCTTAATTGTAATGAACACTATAAGGAAGGAATTGGTCATGATACCAGCAAATTATGGGGATCAAATCGCAGTCAAACAGAGCACAAAATCAATCATCATCAGTAACAAATCAAAGCACAAAATCAATCCCAATTAATAATATTGATTCTTGCCATTTGAAGAGATATTGCTTCTAATTTTTATTATATTACTAATTTCTCTATCAGGAACAAAAAGGTAGAAAATATTTGAGTTATTGGGCTCATAACAAATTGGGCTCTTCGTCCCTTTTTTTCTTTTTTTTTCTCTTTTTTTTTCTAGGTCTTTTCTTTTTTTTCTAAAATTAAAGTTTGAAAAATCTATGAAGAAAATAATGTTTCACATTTTTTTAATTTCTTTTTAAAATAAATTTATTTACCCGGACGAAATTGGGTGTTGACAACTGCTCCTCTTTACTTAGATTTTACTAGATAATATGAAAATTTGATTTTTTTCATATTATCGTAATAAAAGATAAGTAAAGATAAAAACACTAATTTCGTTCGGGTTTCAAAAGAAGACAAATTTGAAGATAGACTTGACCATTCAAAAGGAGATGGTCTGCATCTGAAAGAAACTAGGTGACCATTACCAAGTAGAGGGTCCCAATCAGAAAAACCAAATTCTTTTTGTATTTTGACTTTTTGAAAAAAAGATTAGACCAATCCTGAGGAGAGAGTCTATATTTATAAAAAACGATGACCATTACCATGTAGAGGGTCATTATCTAATAAAAGAAATCAATGACCATTGCCTCGCAGAGGGTCTTGATTTAAAGAGATCGATGACCATTGCCTCGCAGAGGGTCTTGATGTAAGGAGATCGATGACCATTCCCTCATAGAGGGCCTCGATGTAACATAAGAAATCAATGACCATTGCCTTGTAGAGGGTCTTGATGTAAAGAGATCGATGACCATTGCCTCGCAGGGGGCCTCAATGTGACTTAAGAAATCAATGACCATTGCCTCGCAGAGGGTCTTGATGTAAGGAGATCGATGACCATTGCCTCGCAGAGGGCCTCGATGTGACATAAAAAATCAATGACCATTGGTTGCAGAGGGTCTTGATGTAAAGGAATCGATGACCATTGCTTCGCAGAGGGCCTCGATGTAAAGAAAGGAAATCAATAACCATAGTCTCGCAGAAGGTCTTCATGTAAACATAAGGAAATCAATGACCATGGCTTCGCAGAGGGTCTTGATGTGAACATGAGGAAATCAATGACCATTGTCTCACAGAGGGTCATGATGTTAAAAAAGGAGAACCTAAATTTTGCTCTTGAAGTATGGACAAACACCGCATGAATGCTTAACATTTGTAAGACTTTAAAAAATGTCATTGCTGACTTTCTTTTTTAAATGATTTTCAAAATGATTTTGTGGAGTATGATGGATGATTTGATGATGCATGACATGTTATGATTTTCTTTTTGAACCTATATGGTGATGCATACATGGATGCGTGAATGCATGGGTGAAATTTGCTTTTTTTTCATTTTTTATTTTTCCTTTATTTTAATTTGAGAGCAAGGAAAACTAGGCTAAAAGGTTAGAAAAAAAAACTGTGAAGCCTGACAACACTGGATTTAGGGGCCAGTGTGGAAACTAGGCTTAGGGGTTAATGGAAACTGGGCTTAAAGTATATTGGTAATACATATGAATGAAGAGGATTTTGATTGAAAAGATGGAAAATATTTTATTCAAAAAGATGGATGACGCATGTATGCATGACTTAGTATGATGTATGAATTACCCTATGTATGAGTTTCTTTTGCATTTTGTTTTGAAAACAAATTTGAATTGTTCCCCATTACATGGTTATTTCAAATTCATGGAATCATTCTACTTTGATATTTTTTTATTTTTTCAAATCATTTTTTTGGTCTAATCAGTTTACTAACAAACACTTTCTTTTTAATCATTTCTTTTGAAACACTATTTGAATGACATCCATGAAATTGTCAAGGGCTTGAAAAGGCTTGGATGAGGTGATGAAGATTAACTAGGTAGTTGCCCCAATTTGAATTGGTCTCGGGGCACAAAATGTGTTTGGACTTTCCCTAGTTATTGATGGTATGAAGGAAAAGATGGGGACTTCAAGAATTTGCCTTAGTGTAAGAGCCTAGGATGGTCTTAGGGTGCAAAAGCATGTTAGACTTTTTCCAAATGATGAGATTGAAAAATGACGAGATCTTCACAAGTTGCTACTAATGTGATCACAATCTTTGATGTAAATAAATGCCCCAATTCAGAATGAATGATAGGAATATATGAATTACAAACAAAGTGATTGCCCCAGTTTGGGTTTGAGATTGATAAAGATGGATTATTTTAAAGTTGGTCAAGGTTTAGGCTTAGAGCGGGTTATTGTTGGAGCAAAGATGGAGTTGCATGAAGAATGAATTGAAAAAGAACAACCCAATTTTAACCAGATTGCTTGATTGCCCATGCTGATTTTGGAGCTTTGAAAACATGTCAACCAAACATAAACTACCCCAGTGTTTAAAAGAAAATCTCAGAACACACTTTTTCAATCCTTTTTTTTTATATTTTTTTAGAACAAACCTGTTAGCAAATAAAAATTTTCCTCTAAATTAACATCTTCGAAAGATAAGAACCAATATTTGATCTATGTGAACTTTATTAGGCTTGTATCGTAGCCAAGGCTAGGGGTATGAAAGTGAATGATAGTAAAGGCCCAAACAAGTGATGTGAGGGTTGTTTCAAACAAGGATCTTTGAATAATGTTTCATTCAATATTTATTTGACTTTATTTCGTTCACCTTTTTTTTTCTTTCTATATTTTGACATTTTATTCTCATTCTTTAAACTTTTGCTTCTTTTTTTTTATATATAACCATGTCATTTCTTTCTTTTTTTATATATTTTTGTATTGGTGAACTACAAGTCGGATGAAACAAATGCAAACATTATTTCAACCCTCAGTGGGAGGGTGATCCTTGTTTAGGGTAATTTGAAAGAAATTTTTTGGAAGGCTCAAATTGGATAGCAAAGGATAATTACTTTTGTTTTTTTGGATAAAGAAACATGGCCACACATCATTTCAAAACATGATTGTTTTTTCTAAAAAAAATTCACAAGAAAATTATTAATTTCATCTTACAGGATGCCCCTTGTTCTCTTTTTTTCACTTTTTTTGTCTTATTTTTTGCCTAGACTATCCTTCATAGTTGTTAGTCTAGCGAACTTTTCTTCCATTTGATTTTTTTTGTGATCAAAGAGTTTCTTGTAATCATTTTTAACACATGTGTCCCTTTTATGATAATTTTCCATGAAAAAGAAAACAAGGTTTATGGTGGAAGAGAGATGGAAAGAAAGATAGATTTGAGCAATTTCATGCATGCAAGATTAGATGGGTATTTCAAAAGAAATGATAATAAATAATATTTTATTTCTTTATTAAATCCACTGATTTGACCAAAGAATATTTTATTATTTACTCATTTTTAATAAGAAATATTCCAAGAAATCATTAACAAGAAAAATGGGAAACAATTTGAATTTATTTGTTTTGTTTTTTTTTTTAAATTATGCATATACATGTTGAAACTATGAACATGGTACCATGGATGACCACAAAATGGGAATGCAAATGCATGTTTGTGCATCGCAGAGCACTTATTCATGTGATATGCTAATGAAATGCATGCTTATACCTTAGGAGGCATTTTTTTTATAATGGTGTGATTGTGATGAATTTATTATTATATACAAGAAAAGATGAGGGTAAAGGACGCAAATATTCTCCCTTTTGTGCCTTTATTTAACATGGGTTTGATGCTTAAAGTTCTAAAGGAAAGTATATGTGCTCACAAGAATAGTTCCCTAATACCTAAATATCAAGCTCACTAGAGCTATGGCCCACTTCATGGCATTTCCCACGACAGTTGGTAAACAACAAGAAGTGGGAGTACCAATGAAGCAAACAACTCTAGCTGGGGTTCTCACAATGACCACTTGGGAAGTACATCCATTGTGACACTGTTAAAAAATCCCCTCTAATTCTAAGCAACTTAGACCCGGGTATAGGGCCCCACTCATGTAATGAACAAAATGTGTGTGTGTGTGTGTGTGAAGGGAGAACCTAATGTATACCCAAACCCACACCTGACAATTATTCCAAATACAAAAATAAAGAAGAATATACACATACAATTATTCTAAATAAAAAAAGATAAAAAAACACATACCCAAAAAAAATGAGAAAGAAAAAATATGAAGAAAAACCACATCCATTTTGCATATCCAAATAAATGGCCTGACCTTTTAGCATCCCCAGTGGAGTCGCCATCTGTCGTAACCGAAATCGCAATGAGACGACGAACCAAAAATAAAAATTTGTAAAGATAGAGTTTGGAGTCGCCACCATAGTTATTATAGGAAACTATGGAAAACCATAAAAAAAAGCAAGGTCTACGAAAAATCAGATTTTGGGTCCGGGAGCCGGTTACGCGTGGAGAAGGTATTAGCACCTCACAATGCCCATCCTAAGACGGTACCTTTAATTAAACGTACAAAATGATGTGGTTTTCAAAATATTTATTTTTCCCCAAAAATAATAATAAATGAATTTACAAAAGAAAACTAAAATATTTTTTTGAATTTTTGGGCCCGACGAGGATTAATCCTCGCTCTTACGTATCTCCATGTGAATAGAGAATCAGGGTTACGTAGTTCTTTAAAAGATATTTGGAAAAAACAATTGAGAAAATGATTTGATTTTTTGGAGTTGAATCTGACAAGGACTGGCCTTGCTCCTACGCATCTCACAATGGAGAATCAATGATCACGTAGTTCTTAATGAACCACTATTTGAAAAAAATTGAAAAATGATTTACTTTTTTTAATAATTTTGAAAACCTTTTTTTTTTAATTTTAGTATTATTTTAAAATTGTTGTCACGCGACGCAAGCGACCGGATAGACACTTGTAATAAATTCTTTTTTTCTAATCTTTTATTTTTTTATTTTTTTAATCATTTATAAATTTTTAATATTTTTTTAAAGTTATTTTAAAGTAGTTTTGGATGTCATTGCGACGTGAGCAACCAAATAGATATAAAAGAGTAAACAAAGAAAGCTATTTTTTAATTTTAGATCATCTGTATATATTAAAAAAATCGAAAGTCTAAATTGGATGTCATGCAACGCGAGCGGGCAGGCAGACAATAAAGAAAGGGGAAAAAATATTTTTTATGATTTAAAAAAAAAGAATGAAAATTGAAAAAAAAAAAACTAAATCAAAAGATGAAAGAATTGAGAGTGACGTACCTTAACAAATTTTCATTGTCTATGTGGGTGGTAATAAGAGAAATAGAGTGTAGAGAATGTTTTCTTCTTCTTTTTTTCTACCCCTTCAATATGTTTTTTTAAAGAGAGATAAAAAAGGAGGTGTGTATGGGGGAATGGTGACGAGAAAGAATTAGAGAAGTGTAGAGAATCTTTTCTTTGTCCTGACAGAGTGAATATTTATACTCACACCTTACAATATCAATGCAATCTTAGCCTTAATTGTAATGAACACTATAAGGAAGGAATTGGTCATGATACCAACAAATTATAGGGATCAAATCGCAGTCAAACAGAGCATAAAATCAATCATCATCAGTAACAAATCAGAGCACAAAATCAATCCCAATTAATAATATTGATTCTTACCATTTGAAGAGATATTGCTTCTAATTATTATTATATTACTAATTTCTCTATCAGGAACAAAAAGGTAGAAAATATTTGAGTTATTGGGCTCACAACTGTAAGACCCGCGAATTTAATTAATTAATTAAATAATTAAATAATAAATGCGGGAGCCTAGTGTATTTATGACATTAATTTCTTTTATGTATGACGTGGAAAAGTGCTAGTTCAAGTGGTTGAGAGTGCTTTGATTGTGTGTGAGGACTTAGGTTCGAGTCCTAAGTATGTCAATTATGTGTATTTTGTTATTAAAGTTTTTATAATATGTTGGGCCACACTTAGAAACATGGGTTGGCCTGATGGTTTAGAGTTGATACTACTTTGGCATGGTGTGGGTTCGAACCTGGGTGGACTCAAATTTAACTTCTTTTTGCTAAAAGGTTGTGTGGCTGAATATGAATAGATGAGAGAGACCTTAGGGGGTAGCTAAAAGGGGCTGAAAAACTATTAAGTGATGGGCCTTGAATAAAAATAAAAGTTAATTCACGTTTTTTTTAATTAACCAATTAGTAAGACCTATAAAAGGCAAAATCTAAGAGGAGAATAGGGTTTTGGAAGGCTGTTTTCTGAGAAGCTTAGAGGAAGTGCGAAAATTGAGCCAAAACCTGCAATTCTCGCTCAGGCGAGCTAGGCTCGCCTAGGCGAGACGGGCAGGGGCGTGTGTTCTCTAATCGTGCTCATGTATCTCGCCCAAGCGATGTGGTTTGGTCTTGGGCGATGGGTCATCTTGCTTAGGCGAGTATACCTCGCCCAAGCGAGAATTCGTGGGTGTTTTAGGTGTTGATGGACATCTTACGTAGGCGAGATCGAATGCTGTTCTGAGCGGAAAGGCGTCTCGCTCAGGCGAGCACCTCATCGCCTAAGCGAGATCTCGAGGTAAGGTTGGTGGTTATTGTTGCACTCGTCGCCTAGACGAGGTTTGTCAATTTTGGGCGAGTGGCAATCTCGCCCAAGCGAGAATGATCTCGCTTAGGCGAGATAGGTTGGACAGGTTATACAAAGGAGTTTATTTTGAGAGAGTGAGTGGGATGAGAAACTTCCACAGCAGGTGTCATTGCTATATTAATGGGATGAAGTGGAAATTATAGAGCATGGTCTATAAGGCTTCTAAGGATATCTCGATGGTGGGCTTGCTGGTGTTCCAAGGGTTGTGGCCCGGAACGTATCCTTGAGTTGTGGCTCAGGATAGGGGTTAAGCACGTGGCATTCTATGGGTTGTGGCCCGGAATGATTTCCTTTGAGTTGTAGCTCGGGATAGCGGATGAACACGAGGAACCTTGAGTTGTGGCTCGGGTTGGCGAGTGTGCCGGTGTGAGTGTGCTAGTTGTGGCCAGTACGGATGGGTCCAGATGGATTGCTCTCCTCAGTGGTTGTTGACGAGTTTGGTAGTCCTGGGACATTACGGACTATGTTCGTATTTGGGAACTCCACCTGGCGTTACGATGTGTGATCCGTAGTATGGTTTTCGCACGTGCTCTATCGGTTGTGGCCGATAGGTGTGGCAGCAAGGCACCTGGAGATACTCATTAGAAGATATAGAACACTGCTTACATGGTTGTGGCCATGAGAGAAACTCAAGCGAGGTTTCCTGATGTACTTATTATGCATGGTGGTGGCCATGTGGAGGGAAGGTAACATGACTTCCATTAAATGCATCGGTACACATGGTGGTGGCCATGTGTTGGAAATAGGGTCAGATTCTGTGGGAAGAGAAAAAAAGAATTGTGTTGTTGTTATACTATTTGTACTGGTTAACATGTATATGTATATGTGATATATGTTTTGTATGTTTTAACTATTAGGTCACCCTATCTGTTTGTGTTTGGCGATGATCGTGTACGTGGTACACGTGAACAGGTGATGATGCAAGTGGAGCTGGTGAGGCTTAGCTGCGGAGAGGGGCTGATAATGGGGATTTTTATGTTCATGTTTTGTCACTCTATTTTAACATATGATGTAAAGGCTCATGGCCTACTTGACTAAACTTACATTTTGTATGTATGGACTTATTAGTGATTTTTAATGAAGTTTTACATTTCCCGTGTTTTGGGAAATGAGGTGTTATTAATAAATGAGTTTTTACATAAATGATGCTCATGTATTATTTCTTTTTATTTAATTAAATTCGTAATATCCGGACGGGATGTTACAACAACAAATTGGGCTCTTCCTCCCTTTTTTTTCTCTTTTTTTTCTAGGTTTTTTCTTTTTTTTTTAAAATTAAAGTTTGAAAATCTATGAAGAAAATAATGTTTCACATTTTTTTAATTTTCTGAATTTTTTTAAAATAAATTTATTTACCCAGACGAAATTGGGTGTTGACACTTACCTACTCTCCTTTTCCTTTCCCAGGGCTCTGCTAGGGTTTGAAGTTCAATCAGATTCAAGTTTAGCTCGATCTCGTTTTTGCTCACGTAAGTGGTTCGTCAACTCATACTCTTCTTCGCTGGTTTGGTTCTTCGTAATTACTGTTAGGGTTCCTTGTAGTAATCTCGTACCCCATTTGTGTTAGGGTTTTCAGCTCTTAAATCTACTTCGGGAACTTTCGTGCTTATTCGCTTAAGTGTCGAGGTCGTTTGGCTAGCCCTTTTCTAGGTAAGGGAAGCTAGGGTTTCACGTTATTTCTATCTTATGCGATTATTGTTTTGTGAAATATGAGATAAGATTAGGGAAAATGTTAGTTTTTGGAATATTTCTAAGTTAGGGGTTCAAATATTCATGAAACTGTGATATTTGACGTTATTTTTCGTATTTTGGATGCGTTGCACTGGGTCACTGAGCGACTGCGTGTTTTTCTGATATGCACAGTTTTAGTAAAATTTACTTTCCCGACTCATTAACCGTTGGATTGAGATCAAATTTTGACATTTGGTTCATAACATGCTATTTTATGGTTTGACCGGTTGGATCGTCGATTAGATGTCTGTAACTTGAGAAATGTGTCACGCATTACTGCAATGATTTTTGTTTTGTGATAATAAATTTTCTTAGAAATTTTGGTGTAAGAATTATGGTTGTGGGTTGTGCTTGATTGTATGGAATTGCAGGTACTTAAATGTTGGCACTCATTTATTTGGGATGAATATTATTTTGTGATATATGTATGTCTTGGTATGCATTTATAAAGTATGAGATGAATGAATTTGCATGAGTGATGTGATTCATGGATTGTGAATGATGAACTTGAATAAATCTTGGCATGCGATTTCAATGAAATGGTTGGTTATATATGTGGTCATGAATTCGGTATGAACAATAATGTTACATTGATGGCATGGTAGTGGTATGAGGTGAAGTTCTATATCCCTGAATTGGGAAGAATGGGATGGTATGAAATCAACATGGAATATGAATGAGGATGGGTTACAAAGGATGGCATGAGGTGTTAAATGCATGATCAATATTATTTGTTTGTTTGGAATGTGATTGGTATGTTGTCAGTATGTAAATCCACGAGTCTTTAGGTGAGACTTCCTGAAGGTGCTTCAGTGGTCGGGACATAATTCTATGGCCCCTATTAGTGGGAGTCCATGGTGGTGCCCCATCTATATAATTTGGTAAGGATTCAAGGTAAGGTTGCATCCTGACACTCTAAGGAGTCAGTTAGTCTCACTTAGAGCGGACTCACTCTTGTGGTGAGAGTAGCAGGAGGCCTAAAACTCATTAAGGGCTAACCTTGTGTGTGAGGGATTGAAACATTGTAACACTTGTAACACTTAGCTCGGGGGTGAGCACGATAATCCACCACAAGTGCAAGCATCCGCTGAATCCCACCTGATTATATGTAATTCAGATGAGTCAAGTCCTAGTCTAGTGTATTGCTTGAGAAGTCATAACATGATTGGTTGATGAATATTGTTTTGGATTGTGTAATAACATGTTATTGCTTGATAAACTGTTTCTGCTCTAGCGTACCATGTTTGCTTGTTTGGTTGTCTTGTATGTGGTTCTTCTCCTTTTGCGATGATCATCAATTTATTGATGTGAGCATATGCGAGAAACACCCGTGGTCAACAGGGAGGTGACGGTTCCGCTGCTTAGCCATCTGAGCTGGATTCTACTGCTCTGGACTTTCTTTTTGGGGTTATGGCCTATGTACTAGTCTGTCTTTTAATTTCCTATTTTGAGTACTGATGAACATTGTATCTAGTTTAGTTGTGGCATAGTTGTGTGCCTTGATTATTGTATGGAATAGTGTTTAAACTCCAGGACTGTGTTTCTGTATTATCATGTGTGACACTTTTTTTAATCATGATTATAAATTAAATGAGGTGTTACAGTTATATTGACCAGATTAAAAAGACAAAACACGTTATATGTAATTTAAAAATAATATATATTTTTTTCTTATTTTACATTCTTTTTTCTTTTGATTCAGTCATACATATTTCATGTTATTAAAGTATGAAAACGAATTTTACTTATACATATAAATAGAAGGAGTAAAAACACACTTAACCTAAAAATTTTGCATGTTGTATTCATGCATGAAGTATAAAGATAAATTTTATATGAACTTTGATATAAGAACGAATTTTCCAATTTGCATGCAAATAGAAAGACTAAAAATATATTTAATTTATATAAAATATAAATTAAGAAAATAAAAATAAAAATAATATTTTAAATGAATGCAATTAAATTATTGTATTATGAATAAATTAAATTGCGTATTTATTTATTTATATAAGGCTTAAATAATGATTTGGTTATAGTTTTCATTCAGTTTTTTTAATTTGGTCATACTTTTTATATTTGTTTTTCAATTTGGTCCTCGTCAATTTTATTTAATTTGGTCATTTTCGCTAACACCGTTAAAATAGTTAATGAATTATGAACAGTAATTGGCACGTGTCATTTTGTAATTTTTTTTTAATTTTAAAAAAAATATTTAAAAAAATGTCCATGTGTCAAGTTCATATCATGTCACGTGTCATTTTGTTTTTTTTAATTAAATTAATTTTTTTATTTTTAAAAAAATTTCACGTGTCAATCTTATATCATGCCACGTGTCAGGGTCAGTTTTTTATATTCAATTTGGTCCTAATATTCGTTATTTTTTTTCAATTTCATCCTAATCTTTTTTTCTTTTTTACATTTATCATTCTTGTTCTTCTCCCAATTGAAACAAAATTTAATTTGTATATAAATATTATATGGATATTCTTATTAAAATGTATATTTTTATTAAATATTTTTAATTTAGAGTTAGAGTTGGTTTAAAATTAAAACGAAAAATTTAAAAGTAGGCAATAACACCATTAATTTAAAATTACAAGAGGTTAAAAATACTTAAATTAATGGTGTTATATCCTACTTTCAAATTTTTAAGAGGAAATTAAAATTTTAAATTAATGATATTATTGCCTACTTTGAAATTTTTCGTTTTAATTTTAAACCAACTCTAACTCTAAATTAAAAATATTTAATAAAAATATGTATTTTAATAAGAATATCCATATAAAATTTATATACAAATTAAATTTTATCTCAATTTGGAAAAGAACAAAAATGTTAAATTAAAAAAAAAATATTATGACCAAATCTATTACATCTATTACATATTACATTACCTATCCTCTTTTATTGACAAGTGTCATAAAATTTAGTTTTTTCGTCATTTTAAAACTGTGTAACAAAAAGACCCGGGTTCAAATCCTACAAAAACCAATTTGTTTTTATTTTTTCATTTATTTATGATTTTAACTATAATATTAATTATAAGTAATATTATTATTTGTAATATTTTTATAAATATTATTATTTGTAATTATTAATAATATTATTATTTGTAATGTTTTTATAAGTATTATTATTATTTTTAATTATTAATAATATTATTATTATAAATATTATTTATAATGATAGTAATAAAATTATAACTAATATTAATATAATAATAATAATTATTATTATTATATATTATTATTAT
>Ga0209589_1005709_pt1 | contig 21023 bp, 17 predicted proteins | sample CowpeawhiteBW_FD_187525 | JGI IMG/M metagenome (GOLD analysis project Ga0209589, IMG submission 187525) | Root nodule microbial communities of legume samples collected from California USA - Cow pea white BW (SPAdes) (version 2) | ecosystem: Host-associated > Plants > Roots > Nodule | place: USA... | reverse complement strand
AAAGTATTATATTCAAAGGTTAGAACTCATTTAGTTTAAAGTTATTAATTTTTGTATGTCAACTTATGACTTTGATATGTGTTTATTTTATTTGTAATGTTTAGTGTAACAAGCAAGAAGATTAATGGGAATTGTGTATATTAGTTTAGAATATATGTTGAAACTTAAGTGTTATTAGATATAACTGTAACTCCATAATTGTGCTGAAATTATTATGAAACTGTTATGGGAATTTGCTGATTTTCAGGTGTGGGAATGTTGTAAAAACAACCAAATTAAAAAGAAACAGAGCAGATTGACGTCTGGTGGTGCTCTGACAGACGTTATTTAACGTCTGAGCTTACTGTGGCCGACGTTATTTAACGTCTGTCAGAGCCCAACAGAAGTCAAATTGCTCTGTTTTTTGGTTCCATTTAGCGCAAAAATTGACGTCTGCTGCTTTTGGCCCCGACGTTAGATAACGTCGGACCCCTTTTGCCCCGACGTTAAGTGACGTCTGTTTTGTTTTCCGACGTTATTTTAACGTCACCCAGTACGACGTCGGTGTTTGGGCAGACGTCAAGGATCGAAAATATCGGACGTTAAAAGACTTTTTTGTGTTAGTGACTATATCGGATATGACACTATCTGATACGCCGATACATTTATTTCGAAAATAATAAGATATGATATGTGATATATGCATATTGAAAAGTATACAATAATTCTTAAAAACGTGATAAATATATGATTGTTATTGTATGAATCCAAATTAAAAACATATGTATGAAAGTTGTCAATATAAAAAATTATAAATTATTGTCATTATAAAAGTACTAATACTTTATAGATAGATATTTCATTAATAAGTATCGGTAAATTATCCTAAAGTATCGGACACATACATGTAAAATACAGATAAGTGATCCAAATTAGAGTATTGGTGCATCATAGTATAATACTTGCATAGTTAAGGAAGTGCACTCACATCATTCCTTCAACTCACCAATAAGGTTGATATGTCATTCAGAAATGTTCCTTGTACACAAACTCTAGATAACAATATGTTAAGAATAAATTAAGCACAAACATATAAATTCTCACAAAACCAAGAAAATACAACATATGACTAAATGTTTTTTTATTCATTATTAAAATATGCATGAATACTATTATTTATATGAGATGTTGTAATTGTATTGTATTATTTTTCATCTCAACCCAATAACTAATTTTATTTATTCTTATGTAAGATCGAGATGTTCTCACAAGACCTTAACATTGTTACCTTATTATTTGCAATGCTCTCTTCTTGCTCCTCTGTCCAAGATGTTTCCTTTCCAAATTAGGTGGTGGTGTCTATAAATATATTATGACGCTTAAGTTGGTGAATGGTACAATATGTTATATATTTATATCAAAGAAAGTCTTACATTAATAAATAATATTTTCTACTGGGTTTTTATGTGGATGAGTCTGATTTAGATACATCCTCTATTTTAGGAATGTTTAGAGACATAGACATTACATTAATTTTCATATCATACCTATTATTATATAATAAATGCATATCATAATGATATCGATCATCAAATGTGGGATGATCTCGATTCATATGGGTTGTACACTTATTTTGAAGTATGAAGTACTCAGACATAGTCCTTAGTTAGAGTCTATATTTTTTGTATACATATTGAATGCCTTGGTTCGTTTCAATTGATTGCAATTCTATAAAATTTTCTAATGTTGAAATTTAATCTTAAAGGAAAAATGTCTAACTTAATTTTATAAAATGAATTTATAAAATAAGATTACACCCTATAATATATATATATATATATATATATATATATATATATATATATATAAACATCAAATTTGTTAACCGGTTAACAAATTTGACACTTGTTTCACACTTGGAAGTTCATTCTTCCTTGTTTCTTGTGTCTTACACTTAAAATTTATAAATAAAATTTTTTCCATGTTCCTTGTGTTTTTCACTTGGAAGTTCACTCTTCCTTGACACTTGTTTACCTTTTGTTCCTCAACTTGCCGAGAAGGAATTTTTCTTTTATTCTGTACTTGAATTATATTATATAAGGAGCTTAGACATAAGAATATTCTTGACATGTGTGCATACAATATGAATGAGTTGTTGTATGCTGATGTAAAATATAAGTTTCTATTTTCCGTGTGGCTTTTAGATTTGTTATGATTCAAATGAAGAAGAAATTTTTAAAATTATGTTTAGTTTGCTTCAGGGATTAGGCCTATCAATGCCCAGGGTTTGGTCCTAGATTTGATGCTTCAGGCCCAAGGTGTCCTCCTACCAGACTTAATTAATAAATATTTTTTGAAATTTTAAAAATATTTCAATCTTTTTTCATTTTTAATTGTGAAAATATTATATATTTTATGGTGATTTTTAACCATAAAAAATAATATATTTTGTGGTGGTTTTTAATCGTCAAAATATGATATATTTTATAACGATTTTTAACCATCAAAATATGATATATTTTGTGACGATTTTTAACCGTTAAAATATTATATATTTTGTGACAGTTTTTAACCGTCAAAATATAATAAAATATTATCAAATTAGAATACATTTTGTAGTAGTTTTTACTGCTATTATTTTTTTTTCTTTTTTTTTTACAATAATAACAATAGTTAAAATATTTTTGTCACAAACCATTTTTTACATGTATAATTGTAACAATTATTTTAATTATCAAAAATTTCATTGACGATTTTTAACTGCTAAAATTTATAATTTTAACGTTCTTGCTTTCTTTTAGTTACCGATCTATACTTAGTTTCTCCAAAAATAAATTAGTTTTAGCTCTAACCGATTTTATGAGTTGAAATTTTCGAGTAAACTTAATTTGAAATGTGACATTGAATTGGGTTAAATTTGTGTGCTAACTTATTAACAAAATTTTATAAAACGTTTAATACTTTTTGTCATAATTTTCATTTAAATTTAATAATCAAATATAATTTTAAAAAATATAATAATTTAAAACTTGTAATGAGGAAATCTATTTAATAGTTTATCTTAAGATCATAGACTTTAAGCTCTAAGTTTATTTATTCTAAATTCTAATAGCCACAGAAAAAAAACGAATCCAAAATTTTAATTAGAAATAATAATCAAACAATAATATATTACTCTTCACTTCAAAAAGTGAATTTTAATTTAACTTAATCTATCGTGGTACTAATTTCACATCCCTTGTCACCGTTTCTTACGCCAATCTTAAAACATCTATAGTTTCGATAATTTAACCTTGGTATCATTTCTGACCCAAACTTTCGTACAAGAAAGCCCAATCAAAGTCTTGGGTTGTATCCCATATCCCACCCATCATCTGTTTATACATTCAAAAGATAAATGAATAATTTATCCTTTTTCACTTTTTTTTATGTCTATTATTACAATTTTAATAAACAAATGGAACATACAACCAAAATATAATTTATTTTCCTCAAAATATATGCATAAAAAATGAAATTGAAAAAAAAAAATCTCGTGCTTTATCTCATATCATACAGATGCATCTCACTGTCAAGGCCAGAAATAGGAAGTGATAATGATTTGATTTGATTTCTCTTTTGATACTTCCTGATTTAGCTTTTACGGTGACACTGATCGGGATAAGCATAGATCCTATGCAATTATTTAACTTTTACGATTCTTTCTTACTTTTAATAATTTATAAGTTTACTAATAATATGTTATTTTGTATATAATGCCGACAAGTAAATATTAATTTTGATTATTCTTATTAAATATTTACAGTATTGAGCTGGCAAAGTGCCCAGTTCTTTTTTTTTTCGGGTTTTTTTTATTCATTTGCTAGTAGTTATAGATATCGTTTTATTTTTATTTTAATACATTTGCATATAGATGAAAAAAATCAGGTTATTCTAAAATAATTTTAATGAAATATAAGGATTTTAGTTGATAACTTACTTTTATATTCGAATAAAATGAATGATATATATATATATATATATATATATATATATATATATTATTTTAAATCTATTTAAATGTATTTTTTAAAATTTAAATCTATTGTTAAAAATGGACTTTAAGCCTAAGTCAACCCCACAAAACCGACTTGTAAAGTGAGGTTTGCACTTCACTTATATACTATGAAATGGCCTTATCTATAATCGATGTGGGACTTCTAACATCTATATCTTTGGATTTCAAATTGGATCAAATTTAGATTGAATAAGATTTTGAAAATCAAAAACTAATGTACATTAAGTTTAGCTAAAACGGTTGACGACAATATCAAATCAAGTTAGTTCGAGTCAAATATTGAATAAAGTTAGATCAAATCGAAGGTTGAGTCGAGTCATCCCAAGATGACAATTGAGTCAAATTTATCTAGATAGAGTCAAGTATGTCGTCTAGCCAAATTATCCTGTGTTAAAGGTCAATTTGAGTCAACCAGGTTGAAGGTCAAACCAATCAACATGTGCCAAAAGATTAGGCTAAGATGACCCTAGCCATAAAATTTAGTCCAATTGACTTGCGACGAAGGTCAAACCAAGTCACTTAGGGCCAAAGGTAAAACTGAGTCAACCTAGGTTGAAGAATCGAGTTGAGTTTATCTGAACATTTGTTCTGTGATAATATGTATTTAGTTGTTGGTGAATAATTTAACCCATTCAATAATAATATACAAGAAACAATTTGAAAATTACATATTTCCATAAGGTAGCTTAGTAATACATCTATAATCGTTGTTATTGGTATGTTTTACACAAGCATTGACATTTCTTCATGTGTCAAAATGTAGTCATCATAGTTAGCTAAAGATTTGTTTGTCCATTGATCAAATGGTCCCCAACGACTAATCCTCTTGGATTTTCATATAAATGAATTTCACTTAACAAACAAATGGTTGATCAATGACTACATCACTCAGGTTTTCAAATAAATAAATTTCATTTAGTGAAAAAATTGGTTTCCCACTACTCACTGCACCATTTTACACTTTAGGTCATGTTAAACTAAACCACATGTAAATAAGTGTTGCCTAAAGACAATAAAAACAACATTTTCATAAATGTGGGATAAAAAGTATTAAAGCCCACAGTTTTACAAGTGTTGTCTTTCATAAACGTGACCTAAACCTAGCAAAACAATTGTGAGAAATAATTTTTTTCATTCCCTCCCTAATTTTGATTGAAAAAGATGTGTCACCTACTAAACCTCGTGTCCACTACGAAGTAGTCTCCTTGCATCTCCTTTGTGTTCCATCTCCCATCTATTTTGTGGCTTATTGTTTCGTCTCCATGGTAATATGGCTCGTTGTTCATTCACAATTCATTGTTGTGTCTTCCTCATCGCCCACTATGTGTCTGCCTCACCACTCATCGTTAGGTCTTCTTCATCGCTCATTGGTGCGTCTCCCATTTTCATCTTCAACACCTCTCATTGTTGTGTTTCTCTCTTCTGTCTCCTTGGTAAGTGGAGTTTCTAACTTCACCTTTTCTCTCGTTCTATGGTTTCTAACTTTTTTTGTTATTTTTCTCAATCTGTGATGCCTACTCTTGTTTTCATTTATCTCTAACATTCCAATTTCAACAAACCATCGATCTATTAATTTTGAAAATCTATGTTAGCACACTACTCTTTTCTGATTGAACATAGATAAATTCTTGTATGATAAAGTTAATATATTTCATTATCTCATCTATGTAAATTAGGATTTAATTAATATTTTGGTTAATTTCTTTGATGTTATTTCTCGTCTTTATTTTTCTGGCTTATTGTTCCTTATCTTTGTTTCTCTCCTTAATCATAAAGAATTCATATTATGCAATGCTTTTACGCAAACAAGGAATAATCTAGTAGTTTTGTTGGCTTTACATTGGCATTGGGTTAAAAATGGTGCAGGATTAAAAGTACAAATCAAAAAGTTTTAGTTAAACACTGTACTCTTTTTAGTCTATTTCATATCACTATTGCTTATTATGATTCTACCATCTTTTTTTTGTCTATTTCATATCACTCTTTTTGAGGCCTACTTTATCAACAAATTCTTAAAACATTCAACTATTGACGAACTTTACAGTCACATTCATTATTGACAAAATATATGTCGACAATAAAAATTATGTATTTTTAATTAATTTTACCTACAAATATTATCAAACAAAATATATGTTAATAATAAGTTTTTTACTTTACTAAAAAAATCGTTATTAATAAAAATATTTGTTAGTAATATAAATTCCTAAAATCACAATAAAATTCGTTTTACAAACAACTTTTTTAATTAATAAAATTTCCTTAACAATTTAAATATTTCTTTGTAACTTAATATAAATTCATCTCTGTTTCAAAAACTTAACCTACAAAGACCTAACTCGCAAGCCTTTTTTATAAAAGCACCAAACATATATATATATATATATATATATATATATATATATATATATATATATATATATATATATATATATATATATATATAACTTACTAAAATTAACTTTTCATCAAAAGTATTGAATTATCCGCCAAAATTTTAAGATAAAGGAATAATCAGCTATTTTACAAATCTAAAAATAAAATATATAAACAAAAATTTCAGAAGACAATCATCTTTATGAAATAAAAGACAAAAGATTTAATAATTGATTTTCTTATTCATAATTTTTGTAACATCAATAATACAATACTCATACTCATACGTAATCTACTTCTATTTTATACAAATTAAATCAAGTTTTATTATTTTAATTCTAAAATGTATATATAAATTGTTCCATTAAATATACTTTAGTTATTCTCAATAGTTATAATTATATTTTGAAAATTGATAATTGTTTATATGAAAATAATCTTATATTAAACACTTCCTGAAATTTACATTAGAATAAATTACATGTTAAGCTGTTTCAATAATTTTATGAGTATAATAATTCATAATATATTAGTCGGCATATATGTTTTCATTATAATTTGATATACATGTCATGTTCACACAAAAATACAACTGGAAAAAAGGCAAACCCGAAAGAAATTCCAAATAAAAAAGTGTAATGGACCCAAAATGATAAGAGTTAACTATTGATTCTCGTTCTAGATATTTCGAGGGGACAACACGATAATGATACCCAGCTAGACCACGAGTATACCACGCGCCCAATCCTACTTTTACATCTCAGCCCTCCACGTTCAGTGACATCCAACGGTTCTCACTTCACCAACTTCTCCATTTACTCTCACACACCCATCTCTATCCGCACACTCACAATATCAACGCATTGTCACCATTCCAACAAAACAAACCCTTTCCGTTCCGTCTTCCTCTGCTTTTCAAATCCCCTTTTCGCGGAATTCCGAACCAAAACCATGCTTCTCCGAACCGCTGCTGCTTCGTCACTCTCCCTCTTCAACCCCAACGCTGAACCTTCGCGTTCGGTTCCCGTTCTGGCGAACAACGCCAGCCGCTTGGTGGTTCGCGCCGCGAAAGGATCCACGAACCACCGCGCCCTAACTGGCGTGATTTTTGAACCTTTCGAGGAGGTGAAGAAGGAGCTCGATCTCGTTCCCACCGTTCCGCAAGCTTCTCTCGCGCGCCAAAAATACGTTGACGAATCTGAAGCCGCCGTTAACGAACAAATCAAGTTGCTCTTCTCTCTCTTTCTCATCGGTTTCATCTCACTTTGTTATTGTATCGTTCTGATTGTTGTTTTTGGATGCAGTGTGGAGTATAATGTTTCGTATGTTTATCATGCTCTGTTTGCCTACTTCGATAGGGATAACGTTGCGCTAAGAGGTCTTGCTAAGTAAGTAACGGTTTCGTTAATCTTTTAATCTGTCGTTTTATTTGATACTGATACTAATCAGGAGTGATTTTCTATAATTGATGATTATTGTCTTGAAAAAGGTTTTTCAAGGAATCGAGTGAAGAAGAACGAGAGCATGCTGAGAAATTGATGGAGTATCAGGTTTTTTTTTACTTTGACTTATTTTACATATTTCGGCCGATAGACTGACGTTGATGTTGAACTCTGAATTTCGATTGTGTTGTTTCGATGTATTTGTTTTATTCATTTTCAGAACAGGCGAGGTGGCAAAGTGAAGTTGCAGTCAATTGTGATGCCGCTTTCTGAGTTTGATCATGCAGATAAAGGGGATGCACTGCACGGTTAGTGTTCTGGCCTTATAATTTCTCTTTTTAGTGTTTTCGGTCCAGATCGTATGTTGTAATTAGATTTCTTTTTTTCACTTGTTCTCTGTTTATACCCATCTGAAGTGTGACATGTGTGGTATGTGGTTTTGATAGTTGAAATCTTAAGTTTTAACATCGTCTCTAGATTTGAAATTCTTATTTAATATAATACTTCCTCAATTTGATACTATTGTTAGCATCTTATGATGAATAATTAATGATTTGAAATTATGCAAGACATTGTTGTGAGACCTTTTTTTTTATTTACCCTCATAAATTATTGCCATCGAAAAGTTATAGGAATGGGTTTTTGTATGGGAAGGAATTTAAGGAGCACTACTAGACACAGACCTCTGTTTTTCTTTTGCATGAAACTACGATTTTATCTTCACTATTTGTATTGGTCTCTATTTTATCCTTTTTTACGTCTATGGTTGTGCGAATTTAGATTTTTGCTGTTGTGTTCTTTAAAATACAATTATGTTAATTTAATTTTGACGTATTAAAATATATTAAAAATATTTTTTATATACCAAAAAATATTTATTTATACTATATAATAAACCCTTCCAATTAGGAGAAAAAATTAAATGAAATGAAATAAAAATAAGAAGAAATAACGAAATGTGATTTTCTGCAATTTAAAATGTTTAATTAATTTGTTCTAATTAAATTAATTTATAGAAGTTATCTTAGATAATTTATTTTTATTTTCTAAAAGGTATTTACAGATAAATTTAATCACGCGCCAGTTTGCTGGCCACTAATGTTATTTTAATTAAATAAAATCGTGATTGATGTTACATTTGTATATCATTGCTCTACTATTACTATGTAGAGATGCAATATTTATTACGAAAATGATAAATACAAATGAACACTTCAACTTGTTCAATATTTTTGAACTTCTTTCGGCTTTTCCTCTTGAATTTCTCCACTGGGTTCATTATTTGACAGGGTTAAACATGTTTTCTTTTTCTTATTTCAGCAATGGAACTCGCTCTGTCATTAGAGAAGCTAACGAACGAAAAGCTCCTTCACTTGCACAGTGTAAGCCGCCTTTATTGGATCGCCTTGTATTGGATCTTAGTTCTGGTTTTGCTGCTTTGTTTCATTGGTCTTGTGTACGTTGATAATGATTTGTTAAAATGGAAGTTCCTTATTTTGAACTTGATGCATGTTTTGGCAGGTTGCCACGAAGAACGGTGACGTGCAGTTGGCAGACTTCGTCGAAAGCGAATTTCTGGGTGAACAGGTATAAATGCAATGTAAATTTGGTGTTGCAACCATTTTTCAAGAGTGAGATATTGTGCATATTTATTTGTGTTTTATGCATTGCATTTGGCAAAATAAGTCTAATCTTAAATGGTTTCTTTCTTAGGTGGAATCCATCAAAAGAATATCTGAGTATGTTGCTCAGCTCAGAAGAGTTGGCAAAGGACATGGTAAGAATTTCAAACTCTGGTATTTGCATTTTTTGTTTCGACGATCAAAGAAAGGTATCGTTGTATCTTATTTGTCTTCCTTGATGAACTTTCAGGTGTGTGGCACTTTGATCAGATGCTACTCCACGAAGGAGGGCACTTAGCTTGATGGTTACTGTTTCCCCTTTCTATTATTTGTATCTTTCTCGTCTATGTGATGTTTGAGTCTTGTGCTAGAGAAGGTGAAACTGAAACTACGGATGAATAAATGTTTTGTAGTTTGTTTACTTTTGATCAGGGAAAAAAACTTTTTTTCTCAAAATATGCTCCCTAAACTAATATCCATGAATTCACCGATGCGAGATTAAATTGTCTCAATTTCAATATCACGTTATAAGCGGGGATATCCGGTCCTTCTATAATCAAATGGAAATCAGCTTTTAATTTATTTCTTTCACCTTTACTTCTAGTTATACATTTAAAAACAGAGTGTTGTAACAATAATTGAAGTATATAATAAATCGTACCATGTGATGATGAAGATTAGATATAGCTTTTTCAACGCAATTTATATTTTATAATTGATGCAATGTTTCCTTGTTCATTTTATTGAGTTGAGTATGTTTTTGTTGGGTAGTTTTGTTGCCATTATTTTCAAAAAATGGGGCAATATTTCCGGCATTTTGAGCTTCGGGCCAAGTCATGGAACTTTATGGCTTTTGCGTCCTGCACCTATAATTTCATTCTGCACTTCATCGAAATTGTAAATTGTCAAAAATGACATTGACCTAATTTAAGTTGACCTAAACGGTTCTTCCTCCTCTATGCATCCCCCATCCAGTCTTCTCTGGACTTCATCAAGCATTTTTTCCTTCACCAACACATTATTTTTTATTGAAAAAGACCATTGCGGCGGCGTGCGGCTTGGGTGTCTGTTTTCAACACTGAAGAAGTTGGTTAGTGATTGTTTTCTTCACCCAAACAAGTATCAGTTTCTTCTTTCTCGTCAGTATAACCTTTAACCATGTGAAGAAAACTATAAACATCCATCCCTTCAATATCACTTTTATTTGCAAAAAAACAAATGTCAACATTCAATAATGCTTACCCAGAACTCCAATTATTGAAAACAAATTTAAGAGAAAAGAATCTTGAATTTATAATTCGGAAAGTTTCATATTGCATTAAAACATGCAGGGTTTTGGGATTTACCTTTTTGGAATATAATTATACTTTTTTCACGGAATTCATTCTTTGTAATCACTTTCGAATTTAACATTCTAGAATAATAATTTTCTAGTTCGGAAACAGTGTTCCTTCATAGATAAGTTTCAAATAAGACTCTCTAGAACAAAAGTACAATTAAATAAAATGATCCAACAAGAAAATGATAGGGTTTTGAAATTTAAATCATTTTATATTTCAATAAAAGTATTATTTTATAGGTTTTAGATTAGAGGTCGAGGAAAATATACGTGTTTGTGTATTACCACCTTTTTATTATTCAGCATGGTAAAAAGATGTTTATTTAGTTTGCACTTTTGTAATCTTTTCATGTTAAATTTGATTTAACAATTATCATTTAATATTTATTTTGATATTTTTATATAATTATAGTTGTTTTCTTAATATTTGATATTAATGAAAAAAATATCATTTGAGTATCAAATATTTCATAATATTATTTCATGGACGAAGATAGGGATGAAAAAGAAATATCAAACTAATTATCTGTTAGGATAGAAATAAAATTTATAAAGAAAAAGAGATATGATAGGCAAACCCTAACCATCCTGTTCTCTTTCCAATTTCCTATAAGACAAAATGTATAATAAGATATAAATTATTTACACAATCTCAAATTTCCAAAATCTTTTAAAATTAAAAAATAACTTTAAAAATAAAAACATTTCCTAAAACTAATCTAAATAGAAAAACATTAAGTCAATATTTCAACAGTAACATTACCGAATAGTAAATTCATAATTACGTTAAATTTTACTATTATTATATAAAAAGAACTTCAGTAAACAAGATGACCTACTTTGTCTCAATGTTTTAACAATATCTCTAAGAAATTGTTTCTGATTCGATATTTGAAACAAATTCTTAAATGAAAACTACTATACCAAAAATGACCTTCAATGTTTTAAATGAAACCCTAAACCCTAAACCCTAAATACTATATAAATAATTATCAAAATGAACATAGATACATTTTAAATCATTTTCCTTTAACATAAAGAATTGATTCATCAAATATATAGCACGCTAATAATCCAACAACTACACCATTCTTCTGCTTAGATAAAATGGATTCAACGATTTTGTGCATCCAGAAACCAAGAAAAATACTAAGGAATGAAACGATTGCACCATGAATATAACATCCACAATAAAATTGTATAGAGCAAGAGTCAAAATTCAACGATTAAAATCTCTTGGACAAAAGAAATTAAAATCAAAAACATTGAATTAAACTAAGAAACACTCAAAAAGTCTTTTAATTCAGAAGGGGAATATTTAAGCAGCAGTTGCTTGCTGAGCAGCAATCCTTTTTCTAGCTTCCTCAATGATGGATAGCTTAATACCCTTACCCTTGGGAAGTGATACCCATGGCTTTGTGCCCTTACCAATGGTGAACACATTTCCCAAACGAGTGGCAAATTCATGTCCAGTGGCATCCTGAACGTGAATTGTCTCAAAGCTACCCTTATGCTTCTCCCTGTTCTTAATAACTCCAACACGCCCCCTGTTTCTTCCTCCAGTAACCATAACAACATTCCCAACATCAAACTTGATAAAATCAACGATCTTGTTTTCCTCCAGATCCAGCTTAATGGTGTCATTGGCTCTGATCAGAGGATCTGGGTAACGGATGGTACGACCATCATAGGTGTTCAGGTATGGAATACCTTTCTGCCCAAATTGCACTGACCTAACCTTGCAGAGCTTAAACTGTCATATACACACAAGACAAGAAGAAATACACATTAAACCATTAATATGTAGGAAAATTCGAACCAAGAAGACGCATACAACTAACTATGCAAGTTCAGAAATTGACTTCTTAAAAGTTCATTAGCCTCAAAATTTCTTAGCCTGCCTATGCAACACCTTAACACTGTGAAGCCAGTCTTCTATATTAATTACTTTATGGGAACAGTATATGGCAAAAAAGGTTGGTTAATGAATAAAAAATATTCAACATAACCGTAATAAGTACTTCAGAAAAAATGGCAAACATAATAAATATGTTCAAAATAATAGTGTATAAAGTACCTTTGCCTCATCATCCCTGATAGAATGAAGACGGAAGCGACCTTTGGTGTCATAAAGCAGGCGGAAGTTCTCATTTGTTTTGGGGATGGATACAACATCTGCAAAGAGAAATAAAATTTCAATGACTCGAGAATGGACTAATATTATCATCAAATTCAAGATCACGGTTTAGCATAATAAAATCAAAAAACATGACGACTCAAGAAACTCTGGCAAACATTTAAAATATTTATGAATGTCACAGAGAGTGAGAGTATATTCAGCGTCCATATTATGGGCATGAATCTCGTTAGTTCACTAAATACTTAGTTTTCAACGACAAAAACATAATTTTATTCCTATTCAACAACATGAATATAATTTTATAGGTTTCAACAACCTGTTACAGAGATTTCTTTAAATAATTCAAATTCAGAAAACATAAAAAACACATACATAAACAATATAGCATGTTATTAACCACTACAGCTTCAACCCAAAATACAATACCGCATAAATTTTGCCTTATAAAATCATTCAAACAAGTATTCTACCAATTAGCGTGCCACAAACGTACCCATGAAACCAGAGGGGTATGTCTTGTCTGTCCTGACTTTGCCATCAACAAGAACATGTCGTTGCATCAGAATAGCAATGACCTCACGGTATGTCAGAGCATACTTCAACCGGTTTCGCAGGATGAGTATGAGGGGAAGGCACTCCCTCGACTTGTGGGGTCCAGATGAGGGTTTGGGTGCCTGTGCAAGAAAAAAAAAATTACACGTTAGTCTATAAAAATAATTCCTTTAAACGTGATCAGACAATAAAGAAAACTCCACTTACAAATGCACCGCCCAGTTTGTCAAGCATCCAATGCTTAGGAGCATTGAGCCTCTTCAAATGTTTCTTCAATCCCCTAGCCTGTATCAATAACAAATACACACAAAAATCAAAACACAATCTAAGAGAGATTCAAACAGCAAACCTAAATTTGAGCAAACCTAAACTTAATAACCTAAATTTGAGCACACCTAAACTTAATAAATAAAAGTTAGGGTTATATCAATGGATCCTCCAATAAAATATCATATTAAAACCTTATCTTCCTCCGTTGCAGGCACAGAATAAAACCTAAACCTAGACAGACTCGGTATACAGAAATCAATACGAACCCAATTAGTTAAAATACTATCGCCCTTTAATACAAACAGAAAACATAGAAAAGTATGGAACAGATCGAAACCTAATATGGAGATGAGAATGCATCAAAATCATGGAGATGAGAATGCATCAAAATCATGGAGATGAGAATGCATCAACATCATAAAGAAGAGCAGAAAGAGAAAAGCAGAAAGAGGATACCAACCATTTTGGAATTGCAAACGAAACCAGTGCTCCACTGCTACGACACTAAACTGAAGAAACTCAACACGCAGCTGCCGCACTTATGAAGAGGGTTTTACATCAAACCCTAATTTGTGGTGGAGTTTTGGACCATGGGCTTGAGGCCCATATTATTATTTTTTAGAATGGGCCCGTATTTTTTTAAATGAAATGTTCTAATAATAACTCTTTCATAACATTATGTTTTTTCTTGATGTTGATGTTATAATTGAGGGGATCATATCATACAAAATATGTATATATACACAGTATTTATTTGAAAAAAAATATATAAGCACAATCAAAAAAATTGTTTAAACTAATATTTGTCTTTACAATTTCTTTTATAAATTAGTCTATATGTATTTAGAAAAATAAAAATCTTATTCTACGGATGTTAACCTAAAATTTTATCTAGACCCATAATACCATAATAATAGGATCAAATTTAATTGATAATTATGAGATATGTTTTATTCTCAAGGTGTAACATTGAGAAAACAAAGTAATTATATCAGCTTTATTTACTTTTGTTTAAGATAATGAAAACTAAAATTATTATTATTGTTATTATAATTATAAAATTAAATATAAATAATTTTTAGTATGTTTAGTAAATATTTTTTATTTATTGTGTACTTAATTTTTTATTTAAAAAATAATTAAATTTAAAAGAAGGATCAAATTATAAAAAAATAATCAAATTTATAAAAATAATTATTAAAAAATTTAATATAAAATAACTAATTATTTTAATTTAAAAAATATTTATTTAAAGAATAAAATTATAAAATAAATAAGTACTAAAAAAATTCTTTATTTATATATAAATAGATATAACTGATAGTTAAAATCGATTATCTAAAATTGATTTTCAGAAAAAATATTTTTGTTCAGGATTTATCAACTAATAAGCAGACTCAAATAATTAGTATTGGGGTAAGAAAGAAATTAACCCACCATTATAAAACATTATACATTATGCAAATAAAAATGCTAATTAATAATTCATCATACTAATATTTGTTTATATATTTAAATTATAAATATTGTCACTTCATATTCTATAAAATACTAAAATTTGTTTCAATAATCAAAATTTGATATGCATAATAAAATATAGACTTAATTATATTTTAATTATCTAATAAATTTATAAATTTGAACTAAGTTTCTAATCCATTTTTACGGTAGATTGAGTATTACAAAAAAATATTGGTTTCAATTGAGCGGTTAGACTTTTCTATTAACAAAGTGACAATGCGAACATTAAATTATGATTTTAATCCTAAATTAAGAAATATATCATAATTTTGTATGTTTCGAGATTTTGTACGCTCTAATTTTATATCTTAGATTTTATTTGGCTCTAATTTTATATCTTAGATTTTATTTGAGTCGAATTGTAATTAATTGAATTTAAGTGTACAAAATATAATATATTATGAAATGAAATTTAATTTGACTTTAACAAAATTTAAGCATATAAAATTATTTTTACAAAATTTAATTTGAATTTAATTCGTATATATATATATATATATATATATATATATATATATATATTAGACAATATTTATTATTGATATGTATAAAATTATAGAATTCTAAAATCATAAAATTATAAATTATAATATTATAATATATAAAAATTTTAAATAATAAAATAAAATTTTATGTATCCACACTTTGTAAATGTAAAATAACAAAACACTAACCACTTAAGTCACTTAACGTCATTTGGTTAAACAAATTTAATAAACTCAATCGAAAGAATGATTAATAAGCCATCAAAATTGATTAAAGACTTAATAAAAAATTAAATTTTATTAGAGATCTAAACATAATTAAACCTATGAAATATATACATGTGAAATATTCAATAAATTTTTTTTTTAATTTCTCATTCTAAAAACAGTCCATTATCGTATTAAACATATTAATTTTGGGAACTGTTAATGCAAAAATTATGCATGAAAACATTATTTTAGTAACTCAAATAATTTTAGGATACTAGAATTTTTTTATTTGACATTTAACTATTTATTTAGAATGATAAATAAAGTCGTTATTACGAGTATAATTCAAATTTATCTGTCTTTATACGAAGAGTTTTTATATTAATTAAAATATTAATATTAATATACGTAAATTTGTTTATATCAAGATAAATCTCTATCTATTTGTATCATCTACATTTTTTTATCAACAAAAAATTATATATATAAATAATATAAAAGATTATAGATTTTTTTACTGTATTTTTCTATTACAAAAGTATTTATTTATTGTAGACATCATACATTTAAATTTAACAAAATTCAGCTAACTCTCCCTTTAGACATTTATATAGAGTGACTACAAAGCTACATCTGATCCAAAGTTTGGGTTTGTAGTCAAACATCGTACTCTAACAAATCCATAATACATTGTTCAGTCCTTGATATCCATTTAATGATACACCTTTGTTCTGCATTTGATCTTGGTATTTCCAAGTTGCCTCTAAATATGATAAAGGTTGCATGAGACAAATCTTCCCTGATTTCCTGCACAGACAAAACGAGCACCAGACTAAAAGCCTGACATGGTTAGGATGTCTTGAGAAAAGACGAAGCACCTAAATCATATTTCTTGTTTCCTCATAGGCACTATGATTGTGATTATGTTTCTAAGTAACATAATAGAGGCACTGAATTGGACAAAGAATCCAGTCTGAATAAGAGAAATTAACCTTATCAATTTTATACTTTATCCAAGCCTAAGCATTTAATTGTGCCATAGTAAATATTTCTTCTACATCTACTTTCCCTTGCCTTAACACAAATTTATTCTTTATGATCCCATATGTTTCTTATAATTGAAACCCAAACACCCTTCCATAACATATTTCCATTACTATTAAGGGTCAATATATCAAATTGTTGAAAATGAGCTTTAAGTTGATTATGATGCGTCGTACTCACTTCCACCCACCTGTTACACATGTTCCAAATCTTTTTTATTACATTGCAAGTGAAGAATAAGTGTGTATTAGTCTCTTCTTCTAACCCACAAAATACACAAGAAACATCAGTTAATTGTACTCCTCTCCTCCTCAGATTTATCCTTTTAGGCACCTTATTCATGATTACCCTCCAAGCCAAAAATTGTGCAGAGGGAGCTACCTTTACAGTCCATAACATACGGTATAAATTTGAGTTTTTCCCACTAGGAAAGTTTTGTATTTTTGAATACCCAGATTTAACAGTATATTTACCTTCCTCATCTTTCCAAAACCAAGAATCCACACTCTCTTTATTTACTGTTACTTGTTGTATAAGGTTCTCAACTTCATCTACTTGAGGCAACTCCCACTGAAACCATTTCCTTCTCCATTTTACTCCCCATTCCCATTTGTTGTTTTCCCATTTCCCAAACTCCTTTTATAACTTTATCCTTAAGTATGGAATTTCCATATAGCCTAGGCAATCTAAGCTTCAAGGGATTTAATCCAATCCAAGTATCTTCCCAAAATTTTATAATGGAACCTGACCCTACTTTCCATTCTACATTTTGGTCAAACCATCTCCCCTTTTCCCCTTCCCTGCATACCTCCCTTAAGTCTTTCCACCATGTAGACATATATTGATTACTTTTCCCAATGAGACCTCTCCAAGATCCTTATTTTGATTCCAAAATATCTTTCCAAAGACCATGCTCTTCCTTACCTAGTCTCCATTTCCATTTGCCTAACATAGTTTTATTGAACAATTCAATGTCTTTTATACCCATTCCTCCTTCCATTTTTGATTTACATAATTCCTCCCACCTAACCCAAGCTATTTTCCTACCTTCATTCTCCCACCCCCACAAAAAGTTTCTTTGTAATTTCCTGATAGTCTTACACACACCCTTAGGGGCTTTGAAAAAGGAAAAATAGTAAAGGGGTACAGCTGTAATCACTGATTTTACTAGACATATTCGTCCTTCAAATGATAAGTTCCTCCCTTTCCATGTGGACAACTTCTTTTGGATTTTATTGATAATTGGCTGCAAAAAGACTTGCTTTGTAGGATTTCCCCCCACTATCATTCCCAAGTACTTAAATAATGGGACTTCCGTAGTATTACAATTCAATATTTCAGAAAATGCTTGTGTTACACTATTGTGTACTCCCAAAACCCCAACCTTGCTTTTATGGAAGTTAACCCTAAGCCCTGAAGCCATCTCAAAACATCTAAGCATACTTTTAATTGCCAAAATATCATCATTATTCACTTCACAGAGAAACAAAGTGTCATCAACAAATTGTAGTAAGTTAACCTTGATTTTATTGTACCCTACTTCTATGCCTGTATAGAGTTGTGTTCTAGCAGCCTGATTTACCATTCCAGAAAGACCTTGTGAAACTATTAGGAACAGGAAAGGTGCTATGGGGTCACCTTGTCTCAGTTCTCTTAATGGATTAAATTCTTTCATTGGACTACCATTTACCAAGACTGAGATAGAGGCTGACATTAAGCACTCCTTAATCCAACTTATCAATTACCTACAAAAACCTAATCTTTCCATCATGTAATAGAGAAACTCCCAACTTACCGAATCATATGTTTTCTCATAATCTATCTTCAATATAACCCCACTTTTTTTCTCCCTTTGATCTCTTCCATCACCTCATTGGCTACAAGTATGTTATCAAGCAATCCTCTCCCTGATATAAATGCAGATTGGGACCCGTCTATTACTTTATATAAAACCTTCTTCAATCTATTAGTTAGGATTTTTGATATTATTTTGTACATGCATCCTACTAAAGAGATAGGATTCTCTACTTTAGGAACTAGGGTTATCATCATTGTATCTATTTCGATCCTCATTTTTTTTCAAATTTTTAAAATATATATAAAGATGTAACAAAACAAATATAAAACGTGTCTATCCGTAACTCATCCAAAATTATTTTAGAAACTGAACACAAGTTGGATGCGACACTATTCGAGAAAGAAAACCCTAAGTTTTGGTAGAGTTATCGATCATAGTCTTAAGACTCATTTTATTACTTCTGTAGGGTGGCCTATAATTTTTTGAAATAAAATTTTCAGCCATATCAGTAACAACTCTTTTTCTAATAACCAGTTTTTTCTTGACATTATAAGTTAGATGTTTTATTGAAAACATATAATTCAGAGAAAAATAATCGATTTCAAATAAATAATTAAAATTATCAAAGAATATGTATATACAGAGTTTCTGTTTGGATAAAATCACACAAATAGTTTTAAAATAAAATAAATGGATAAAAAGTAAAATAAATTATATGTACATGTGATGATAAAATAAATAAAAAATAAAAAATAAAATAGATGGATAAACAGATAAAATAACTTTTATATACATGTGGTAGCAAAATAATATAAATAAATAAAAAATAAAAAATGACTAAAAATTCAATTTTTATGACACTTATTAACAAAATTAAAAATGAAAAAATAGTATAAAAAAATTACAATTTAAATATAAGTTATTTTTTAATAATTTATTAAATGACCAATTAATTATAAATTACAAAAGGATAAAATTAAGAATTAAAAAATGGAATAGGAAAATTAATTTAAAAATAATATTAATGGATGAAAAGTAATAAAATAAATTCAATAGACATACAACCCAAAATAAATATAAATAAAAAAATGTAAAAATAGAATAAATAGATAGAAGGTAAAATAACTCCCGTGATAATAAAATGAAATGAGTAATAAAATAAATTATGTAATATATTATTTTGTTATACTATCTATAACTATATATAAAAAATTTTCTTTTATTTCTGCATAAACTTATTTCTTTTATTTTTTATAATGTAATTATTTATTTATTTTTAAAAAAGTAAAATTATATTTACATGTTTTTTATAAAATTATTCTAACAGTTATTTTATTCATTAATGTTATTTTCTATTTTTTTTCTTCATTATTTTACTTTAATTTTAATAAATATAAATTTATTTTATTATACATTTTATTTATGTCCTAAAAGTTAGTTTTTTTTTAATTCTTTTGACATTTTTATTTTTTTATTTATACTTATTTGTTATTACACATGCAATCGAAGTTATTTTAGCTTTTAAACCATTTATTCTATTTTTAAAATTTTTTATCTATATTTGTTTTTTTACTCCATGTGCAATAGTTATAAACAAGCGGAAACAAAATAAAATAGATAATAAAGTAATTTTCTAGTATCTTATTTTTTTATATTATAATAAATTATAACAGATAATAGATTATATAATAGATATTTAACCATATTTGTATAATTTTTTAAGATTTAAATAGTCATTTGGTCATAATTTTGGTTAGGATTTTTCAATTTGTTTTTACTTTAGGATTTTTGTTTTCAATTTGGTCATAAATTTTGAAAGTATCATTCAATTAAGTTCTTTTAATTAACACCGTTACAATTGTTAACATAATAGTGTATACGTGTCACTGCTCCACTGACCTGGAACACTCTATAGTGACATGATCTTGTTTATTTACTGTGACACAATTATCATGGTGTTTAATTGGAAGTGAATTAGGTTTACGAATGAGAGAAAAATGGAATCAGGATTCATTGCTGGCAGGAAATTTGGAGAAGGTTCATTGGTGGGACGAAATTGGATTGAAAGGTTTTCAACTGGGGATGGGGATGGGGATGGGGATATATATATACCCGCCCAAATACCCGTCCCCGCTTAAATTACTAAACTATTTATAATTTATTAAATAATCTAAAAAATATATATAAA
>Ga0209589_1005708_pt1 | contig 21024 bp, 24 predicted proteins | sample CowpeawhiteBW_FD_187525 | JGI IMG/M metagenome (GOLD analysis project Ga0209589, IMG submission 187525) | Root nodule microbial communities of legume samples collected from California USA - Cow pea white BW (SPAdes) (version 2) | ecosystem: Host-associated > Plants > Roots > Nodule | place: USA... | reverse complement strand
ACAAAACTATTGCGCTAGTTGTTTGAATTGTTTGCATGCTAAGTCTAGCGCAATGCCTGCAGGGATGTATACTCCTTTGCCTGTTGCTTCCACCCCTTGGGAGGATATAAGTATGGATTTTGTCCTTGGGCTTCCAAGGACTTCTAGGGGTGTTGACTCTATATTTGTGGTAGTGGACCGTTTTTTTAAAATGGCACATTTTATACCATGCCACAAAGTAGATGATGCTAGCAACATAGCAAGGTTGTTCTTTAGAGAAGTGGTTCGCCTTTATGGTTTCCTAATATAAGAAAATCCAAACTTAGTCCCCGAGGTGATCGTCCATTCCAAATCATCAAGAATATCAATAATAATGCTTATCAATTGGATCTTCCTCCGGAATATGGTGTGCATCCTACTTTCAACATTACTGATTTGGTTCCTTTTATAGGTATTTTTGATGAAGAGGGTGACCACCAAGATTTGAGGGCAAATCCTCTTCAAGGGGGAGGAGATGATGTGACCCCAACAAGCCCAAGCTCAAGTGCATCAACAAGCCCAAGCCCACATCAAGGCCCAATCACTAGAAGCATGATGAGAAAGATTCACATGGGCCTATCACAAGATGATCAATTCAATCATGGGCTTTTTAAATTATTTACATGGGCTAAAGAAATCTCTAAAATATGAGATAATGCATGAAGGAAGTAGTCTAGATTTAAATTGGGCCATTGTTTAGGCTTTGCTTTCAATAAAAGCTAGAACACTTGTTGGGATCATTTGGGCCGAGCCCAATGTGCTACCAGTGGCCGAGAGTTACTAGAGTGGCTCTCCTTTTGGATGCAAGCAAAGCATGAACTAAGCAAGGAGCATGTGATGGAAGCATGGTGCGTGTGACTTGGGCAAGGAGAGTGTGATACGCCACTTGGCACCATCTAGACTCATGGTCTATAATCAAGCTTCTTCTCCAAGCTACATTTGCATTTCATCTTTGTTGCATTTTCTCTTCATTTGGCCGGCCATGTGCCTATAAATAGAGCCACTCAAATATTGTAATGGTAACTCTTGAATTGCTAATAGATGCTAGTGTTTGAGATCACTCCACACTTCTATTAATTTGAGAGCACACATGGCTAACCTTCTCCTTCATCTCCTCTAGCCACCTTCCATACCATAGCTCCACTTCTTCACCAAATTCTCCATTTCCGAGAGCAACCTTTCTCTAATTCTCCAAATTCCGCTGCACTTCATCTTCTCCTCAACATTCTCCATGGATTTCCTCCCTCTCCTACTCCAAGGACGTCCATCAATTCTTGAACTAGGATTTGAATAATTGGGGATTCTTTGGTTTAGGAATCAATTGTAGCGTGAATTGGACTTAGAGGGATTCGTTTGATGTTAATTTAACACGTGAGTGCAACTCATTGCGTTAAGAGTGGATGAATTGGTAAATTGAGGATGATGATTATTTTAGGGTTCTAGGGTGTGTGAGAATTCTAGGAAATTTCTAAAATTCATGTGTACCACTTGGTGGCAACATATTTGCCATTAGGCGCCAGACCAAAACAATGACATTGTATGTTTGACATTCAATATGTGTTAGGGAATTTAATTTGGGTCATTTGGAGAATTAAAAGGGAATTGAGATATATTGGATATGGATTAAAAGGATAGGTAATGCATGAGATAGGATTATGTGAGAATGTTAAGTTATTGTTGTTTTGGACAAATTGGATGCTGGATTACAAGTTAATTAAACCAGAGTTATGTTTGGTGGAAAGGTAGATTGAAATTTTAGGATGGCGAAGTTATGTGGAATTGCTTAAGTTTAAAGTGCTGTGTAAATCTGGCTAAGGTATAATTGTTATGTTATTTCAAATTTGGTAAAGACTGAGGTAATATTTGGGGTAAATGATAGGGTATAGGTAGTATGAGGTTAATAATGGTGGATCATGAATTAGCAATGTTGAACTTAAGCAAGTCTAATTATTGGAAAACTTGGGTTGGTGAACCTAAATGGAAATAACAACATTGGTAACAACTTAACTATAACATCCCTACTGGATATTATCGATTTAAATAGTAAAATAAAATAATAAAACATAATCTCATTAATTATATATCCATTTACCAAAGACACGGGAAATTTAAAACTTTATTAGATCACTGAATAGTCCAAAACCCATAATTTATAAAACTCGAAAATAATATAAACCATCAATAGTGTTTACAATTTATTTCAAATCATAAATCATAAAAGCTCCCAAGCTATCCCCGCTCCGTCGCTAAGCCCCACCAGATCCACTTGCAACATCATCTGCTCCCGTGTACCGCGTACACGATCATCGCCAAACATAAGCAAATAGGGTGAGCTAACAGAATAAACATATATATAAAATGTATTAATACACATACAAGACAACAAGGGAATTTCCATCCTTTGATTCAATAATACATGAACACCACCATGTTAACCGTGTTCTACGTCTTCTAGTGAGTACTTCAAGATGTCTTGCTGCCATACCTATCGGCTACAACCGATAGAGCAAGTGTGGGAAACCATGCTATGGATCATACACCGTAACACCAGGTGGAGTTCCCAAATACGAACGTAGTTCGTAACGTCCCAAGACTACCAAACTCGTCAGCTAATTGTTAAGGAGAGCAATCTATCTGGACCCATCTGTATTGGCCACAACCAGCACACTCACACTAGCAATACTCGCCAACTTGAGCTAATCTCAAAGGTTCCTCGTGTTCATCCCCGAGCTACTCTCAAGGGATGTCATTCTGAGCTACAATTCAAAAAATGCCACGTGCTTAACACCTATCTCGAGCTCAACTCAAGGGATACGTTTTGAGCCACAACTCAAGGAACACACGTAAGTTGACCTTTAAGGTGTCATAGATGCCTTGTAGATCACGCACACCAAGGCAAGCAATCCCAATTGCTTCACGGCATCGCCTGGTGCACCACTCTAGGCGCCAGGCGCATCAGGCCTCCAAACTGCCTGGTGGGTGACGCATACCGCCAGACGCCAAGCGCCTTTGTATACATTGACTTTGCCACTATCGCTTGGCGGAACGATCCCTACCGCTAGGCGCCACAAACTCCAAGTCCTCTCTATTCTGACGCCATCGCCTAGTGGAGCGTAACTCGCCACCAGGCGATATTCTAGTAGTTGTGCAATAATGGTTTTCATTATGCACTACAGACCCTTGTTTACACATTTCAACTTATGCCAGTCATTGTACCTCATTCATGCGATTTCCCACCTCTATGGCCTCAATTTTCTTAATAATTGCGTTCTTGCCAATATTCTTATGCCCATAAAATTTCCAATCTCATCACACCACTAAGTGGATATATTTAAACTTTAAAAGACTCACCAACTTAATAACTCATGCAACTTCTTCTAATTCATGACTAAGTCTTGCAACTCCCTATCAGTATCCCACTAAGTCCATTCAAGGCGCTATCACAGTTTTGTACCATGGTTTATCATTTGATTTGCCATACGTTCCCCATACACCAAATTACCAAGTTACTATAAGTCAACCTTCCTATGGCTAACTAAGTATGTGCTAATCTATACCAATACTACACTATTTTATACTTCAGCCATCATACCATTAAATTTACCAATTTCTAACCCACTCTTTAATTCTTGTTTCCTTCCATTAATCAAGTTTTTTCGCCAACTCCCGAGATATTTCAAATCGATCCTTTTCACTAGTTTATCAATACGATTTCATGTCAAAAATTACCACAACATCCAACACAAACCCAACACACCTAAAATCCTTAGAATGTTTTTAGGTGTTGTGTGGTCGCCTGGCGACACACTATAACCCGCCAAGTTGTGCATTAGACGTGGAAAAAAAATCCTAGGTTCTGTTACACTTGCTAACAACTTCCCTCACTCCATTTTCGCATTTCTTTGTCCGATCTCATTCGTTTAAGTCGCGAACACAATAACAGGGGTACAATAATCAACTCTAACTATTTTCGTTAGGGATTCCAGTTCAAATTCACAATATTTACACCCAATCTTCGAAACCCCCAAATCTGTTAACCCTAATAGTCATATATAACTAATCTCACTTAATTATCTCGCTCTGCAATGTAATTCCACAAATTCTCGTTTCCCTTTAATCAATTTATGGTTTAGACACATCTTCCACCGATCAAAAACAACTCAGAACTCAGAAAACATAAAAATCAAGCCGACCTGGCTTACGTCGCCTGGAGGGTCCATCACCACCGCCAGACCCTTCAACAAGGAAACCTAGAATTGGGTTGAACACAAGCGTTGCCTCGTGGGCCATTTAGTGCCACCAAGTAGTTCCGCCTTTGGAACCCACAATTTCCCAGAAAAAGATGAGTCGTCTGACGGTGGTTCATCACCCGCCAAGCGGTTTCTGAAAAATTCCAGAAACACGAATTTTCAAGCAATCCAAGGGATAAATCATACACAACAGGTTATGACTCATGCAATTATTCATAGAACTACAAATAAATGTGGTATAACTCCCCTAACCTGGTTTCCTAAGCTTATTTGGAATTGTTGTGAGTTCCCCCTTGATCATCAATGATCTTTCTTTGACTCTCTCTATGCAACTTTTTTCCTCACTCAATCCTCATAAAACTCTCAATTTTCGTACTTTGTTTTCTAAGCACAATGACAACCTTGCAAAACCCTTCTTCTAACCTAAAATTGGCTTTTTAATGGTGCCTTAATGCTAGGTAATGACCAAAAAACGAAAATTAGTTTTAATGGGCTAATAATTGCCATTCAATGGTTCATTATGGACAATTTTCCAGCCACTTCTTGGTTGTTCCTTGGCCAGGCAGGGTTTTCTCAACCCTTTCATATTCATGCTAAAGTAAATTTTGGCAAAAAGAAAGTTTAGTTTAGGTTCACCAAGGTTCGAACCTAGACCAAGCCAATTATCAAATCAATGCATAACCATTCAACCAATTCATGTTTCGTGACGATTAATATCATTTTATGATTATACCATCACTCAACATGATCAAAGATATTGTTAAAAATAATAATTAAATAACACACAGTAGGCATACCTAAGACTTGAACCCACGTCCTCTCACACAATTTCCACGTCACATCAATCAATATTAAATGCCATAAAGGCTCCCACTACCCGCATTTTTTAATTAATTATTTATTTAATTAATTAATTTTCACGGGTCTTACATTAACCACATGAGGGTTGATGCAGTTAACTTGGGGAAGTTATTTGTGGGTTTGGATGTCTAGCTCAGAGTGTGCAATTTGCCCTTTGTGCCTAAAAAACTAGTAAAGCACGAGTACTGGTGTAGCGCTTGATGGTGATGTTGGAACCGTCAAGTGATAGCTACAAAACTATAGGAGACCTGGAGCGTGTGGCGACTGGCGGTGAAGATTGTCCCGCCAGGCGATACTTGTAAGATAGTGGCAATCAAAGGCTCTTGGCGCCTGGCGGCACGTGGCTCCCGCCAGGCGGTCTGGAAGCGAGTTTCGCCTGGCGGCTCTGGAGCAGCGCCAGGTGATAATGTAGAGGCAAGACGCGTGATTTGTTTGCTTTCGATGTGCGTGATCTACAATGCTTTGGTGATACCTCAAAGGTCGGCTTGCTGGAGTGTTCCTTGAGGTATGACTCAGAACGTATCCCTTGAGTTGTGGCTCGGGATAGGGGTTAAACACGTGGCATTCCTTCAGTTATGGCTCGAAATGACATCTCTTGAGCTGTGGCTCGGGTTGGCGAGTGTTGCCGGTGTTAGTGTGCAAGTTGTGGCTTGTATGGATAGGTCCAGATAGATTTCCCTACTCAGTATTTGGCTAACGAGTTTGGTAGTCTTGGGACGTTACGAACTATGTTCGTATTGGGAACTCCACTTGGTGTTACAGAGTGTGGTCCGTAGCAGGTTTCTCGCATGTGTTCTACAAATTGTGGCTTGTAGATGTGGCAGCAAGAAATCTTGAGGAATTCATCTAAAGACGTAGATCATGGATGGACATGGTGGTTGCCATGTGATATAGGATCGAAGGATAATGTTCCTTTGATGTAATTTTGTCATATATTTGAATTATATATGTGCTTATATTGTTAGCTCACCTTATCTGCTTGTGTTTGGCAATGATCATGTATTGCGTTACACATGAGCAGATGATGTTGCAAGTGGATCTAATGAGGCATAGAGCTAGAGCGGGGCTAGTTTGGGAGAAAAGTCTTACCAGAGTTTTTATTATGATTTTGAATAAATTGTAAACTTTTATCTTATCAGACCTGAATATTGTATTTGGATTTTTATAAGTATGGATTTAAGTTTATTTTACATTGAAATAAAGTTTTAAATTTCCCGCATTTTTAGAAAATGGAATTATAATAAATTTCCCGCATTTTTAACAAGTTTTTGGCGCCATTGTTGGGGACCTGTGTCTAATACTAGACTATTGTGTTATTTTTGACTTATTTAGACTTAATTCTTTTATTTATATTTACTGTTTTTTTTACTTATATACACATATTATTTGGGCTAACTTGTAGTTCGAGCTTGCTTTTATTGTTGTTCTATAGTTTATGCAGGGTAGGGTCCGTACAAGGAGGATTGTATCTTCAGAACCACTCCTTGCCGATCCTGAGATAGAGAAAACTGCCCGTAGAAACAATAGTGCCACAAGGAGACGAGCTCAAGCACAACAAGTTGACCATCACTCTTATGCTTCAGACACTCTTCTGTCTACTTCTCAGAATCTTGATTCTTTTCCAAAAGAAGAAATGGCTGAAAATCCTCATGGTGATGGTAAAGGTCGTGAAAGACGCACTTTGGAAGATTATGCAGCGTTCACAGGCCATATCAACTTCAACAGTATTGCTAGGCCAACCGTCAATGCCACCAACATGGAGATGAAGCCAACTCTTACTCACCTGGTTCAGAATAATCAATTCAACGACCTGTCTCATGAAAATCCATACACTCATCTGACCACATTCTTAGAGATATGAAATACTGTGAAGATCCATCAAGTTCTTGATGAAGCCATACGACTGAGTCTATTCCCTTTCTCACTAGCAGGACCTGCGAAAGCCTGGCTAAATTCCTTTCTTAAAAATAGCCTCACTAACTGGGATGACGTGGTTGCAAAGTTCTTGAGCAAATATTTTCCCTATTCCAAGGTTAATAAGGGAAAACATGAAATCTCGACATTTCAACAAGATATGGATGAGTCCTTAGGCCAAGCATGGGATAGATTCAAAGGATTGATGAGGAAAACTCCTATTCATGGGTTTGATCAACCTACACAACTTACTCTTTTCTTGACATGCCTTAAATCCCAGTCAAAGTTGATGATGGATGCCTCTACCGGTGGGAATATCAAGTGGAAGACTCTATAGGAAGCTTATGAGTTGATAGAGAATATTGCAGCCAATGAAAATGAGACCTATACCGAGAGAGCCCATTCTCAAAAGAAGGGTATTCTAGAGCTTCAATCTCAAGATGCTCTATTGACTCAGAACAAGATCATGACTCAGCAACTAGAGATCCTCATGAAGAAATTGTCACAACTTCCCCAAGAGCTTCAAAATTCCTCTATAGCTCAACTTCAACAAGTGCAAAGTTGTGAGTTATGTGGAGGAAACCATACCAATGGGTAATATGCTATGCAAAGCGCATCTTAGGAGGAAGTTAGTTATATGGGCAACCATGGTTGACCTATAACTATAATCAATGATGGAGACCTCACCAAAACTTGGGCCAAACAGGACCTTCTAATAGACCCCCACATCAACAAACTTACCAACATCCCTCTTTGTCTAATAGAACATCCAAGCTTGAAGACATGATGCAGCAATTCATGCAAATGTTAATTTAGAATCAGAAGAACATCGATGCCTCAATTAAGAACTTGGAAGTACACGTGGGGTAATTGGCCAACACCGAAGCCAATCCCAAAGAGCAATGCAAGGCGGTGGTCACAAGGAGTGGTAAGAAAGTGGGGTTGAATGCTAAAGGAAGTGATGAAACCAAAGACAAGCCCAATAATAGACGACAAGACAAAGATGAGGAAGAGATAGATGAAGAAATTGTTGTAGAAGAGGAAGAGAATAAAACCGAAAATAGAGAAAAAGAAAGAAGTGGCAATAAAACCACCATCAGTGAAAACTCTCCCATATCCTCCCAAGCCTTCAAAGAAAGGCAATTTCCAAGGTTTCTAGACATTTTCAAAAGGCTGCAAATCAATATTCCCTTCTCAGAAGCCTTGGAGCAAATGCCAACCTATGCAAAGTTTATGAAGGAAATCCTCACAAAGAAGAGAAGATTTATTGAAGAGGAAACCATAGAGCTAAAGGCTGAATGCAGTGCTATCAATCAGAAGATGTTGCCTCCAAAATTTAAGGATCCTGGCAGTTTAACACTTCTAGTCACAATTGAGAGCCTAGTTGTGGGGAAGGCCTTACTTAACTTGGGTGCTAGCATCAACTTGATGTCTCTTTATATGCTCAAGAAGATTGGGGAGTTATAAATCAAGCCCACTCAAATGACATTGCAACTGGCGGATAGGTCAATAAAATATCCTCACGAAGTAATTGAGGACGTGCTAGTTAAAGTACACAAATTCCTATTCCTAGTGGTGACTTTGTTATAATGGAGATGGAGGAGGATGTTGAAGTTCCTCTCATATTGGGGAGGCCATTTATGAATATTGCAAGAGTGCTAATTTATGTTGATGATAGAAAACTCACTGTGAGAGTTCAAGATGAAGAAGTGAACTTCAATGTCTTTGAAGCTATGTCTCACCCAAAGGATGTTGGAGGATGATTTAGAGTTGATATGCTCGATGAAGTGCTCATGAGCTCCAAGAAAGATCTACACACCTTATCCCCTCTAGAAAAGCTCTAATTGATGCATTTGAGATTCTCAATGATGAGGAGGAGAAATAGATTGATGAGTGCTTGGCCAATCTTGATGCCATGAAGGAAATCCTCCTCATGAAGCGAAGATTAAAGATTTAAAGGGTGAAAATGAAGTCAAAGAGGCAAAAGTTGAGTTAAAGATGTTGCCCCCACATTTGAAGTATGTATTTCTTGAAGGGGGTAGCAACAAACCTGTGATCATCAGCAACTCCTTATCACCCTCAAAAGAAGAAAAGTTGATTGAGGTACTAAGAGTCAACTCATAAGCCATTGGTTGGTATATATCTGATCTAAAGGGAATCAGTCCCTCCTACTACATGCATAGAATTTTCATGGAGGAGGATTTCAAGCCAGTGGCACAACCTCAAAGAAGACTAAATCTTGTGACGAAGGACAAAGTGAGAAAGGAGGTTCTGAAGCTTCTAGATGCTGGAATTATATACCCCATCTCCGATAGTGCATGGGCAATTCAGGTGGAAGTTGTTCCCAAGAAGGGCGACATGACAGTTGTTTGTAATGACAAGAATCAGTTGACACCCACACGGACCGTGACCGGCTGGAGGATGTGCATAGACTACAGGAAGCTGAACAAGGCCACAAGGAAGGATCATTTCCCTCTTCCTTTCATGGATAAAATGCTAGATAGATTGGCGGGTCAACCTTTCTATTGCTTTTTGGATGGCTATTCGGGTTATAACCAGATTGTGGTAGACCGTAAAGAGCAAGAGAAGATAATCTTCACTTGCCCTTTTGGTATCTATGCCTATAGAAAGATATCATTTGGGCTTTGCAATGCACCAACCACGTTTCAACAATGCATGTTGCCTATTTTCTCTGACCTTGTGGAGAAGTGCATAGAGGTCTTCATGGATGACTTCTCGGTGTTTGGAAACTTATTTGATCCCTGCTTGGAAAATCTGGAAGTTGTGCTCAAGAGATGTGTTGAAACCAATCTCATTCTCAATTGGGAGAAATGTCATTTAATGGTGACTGAAGGGATTGTCTTGGGCAACAAAATATCTTCCAAGGGCATTGAAGTGGACAAAGCAAAGGTGGATGTCATTGAGAAACCACCAACAAATATGAAGGAAATTCGGAGCTTTCTTGGACATGCGAGCTTTTACTAACGCTTCATCAAGGATTTCTCAAAGATAGCCAAGCCATTTAGCAACTTGCTCAACAAGGATACTTCCTTTAATTTTGATGCTTTCAATCTTTTAAAAACTAGCTTAGTCTCTGCACCCATAATCATTGCCCCTAATTGGGAACTTGATTTTGAACTTATGTGTGATGTAAGTGAATATGCAGTTGGGGTTGTTTTGGGGCAAAGAAAGAATATTTTTCATTGCATACACTATCTAGTAAAGTCCTTAATGAACATCAAGTGAATTATGCAACTACTAAAAAGGAGTTACCAGCAATAGTGTATGCTTTAGAAAAATTTCGTTCTTATCTCATTGGTTCTAGAGTAGTGGTTTACACTGATCATGCTGCAATAAAATACTTGCTCACTAAACCTGATTCTAAACCAAGACTCATTAGGTAGATTTTGTTATTGTAGGAATTTGATCTTGAGATTAAAGACAAGAAAGGTTGTGAAAATCAAGTGGCAAACCATCTTTCAAGATTGGTGAATGAAAAGGTGACCACACTGGAGAAAGAAGTTTTAGAAGAATTCCCTGATGAAAAGCTGCTCCTAGTGTCTAATAGACCTTGGTTTGCAGAAATTGCAAACTTTAAGGCTGTTGGTGTTGTTCTTGAGGATATGAGTTGGCATCAGCAACAAAAGTTGTTCAGGGAAGCAAAATACTATCTGTGGGATGATCCTCACCTTTTTAGGATTGGGGCAGACAACTTGTTCAGGAGATGTGTGTCTGAAAAGGAGACAAGAAATATCTTATGGCATTGCCACAATTCACCATATGGAGGACACTACAGTGGAGAAAGAACAACTGCAAAGGTTCTACAATTTGGGTCCTATTGGCCGAGCATTTTCAAGGATTCTTGTAACACCCCAATTTTTGGATGTTATCAAAAGTTAGAAAACGAACGTGTTTGACGAAAAAGGATTATCATTGAAAATGTATTAATAAAAAAACTCTTAATTTGATTTAAATTACATAGTTCAAAACATCACTTTGTTTAAAAATTCAAATAACAATTGCGAACAAAAGAAAATTACATAGTCTTCAGTATATTTTAAAACAACTAAATAAATTATAAAAACTCCCGAGTTCATCCCAGCCTCTCGTCGATTTACTCCATGCCAAAATTATCTGCAATATCATCTGATCCCGTCTAGCACACACATTATACGATCACCGCACATACAACAAAAACACAGACAAACAAATAGGGGTAAGCTAACCAAAAACAATGATATTCATAAAAGAAAATCATACATAATACATGTCCAATAATACTCAACGTCGCATTCAAGTAACACTTAAGCATTATGATCACAATCAATCCTTAGTTTGAACACACCAACCCCAAAATCCAAACAATCATACCAAACCAAACATAGCATCACATTCATCTAAAATCTTCAAACATAGTGATCATAATCAAGCTTTGTTTTTTTGCAGCCTCTCACCCTACAACAACATCTAGTTTCCTAGAACAGATGGTTCGATGTGTCCCACTATCGCAGCCAGACTGTCTCCCTTATTCCTCAAGGAATTATGAGTAAAAATGTCAATGCATCACACATAAGGCATTATACTCGCAACGAGCCAAAATAAGGTGAAAACATACATACCATGACCACACGTAACCCATGCATTCATCAATCCATATTCCAAAAACATGAGAAACCATGACCCCACCCATGCACTACGTGAAAGAGAATGGAAAAAGGAAGAAAGAGAAAAGTGATTATACTTGTGGCCATGCATTCACGTGTGATAGAATAGGAAGAGAGAAGAGAGAGAAATTTGCATTTACACGTGGACCCCACCCATGCATCATTCCACATGCTAAACTTGGTAAACAAAACAATGTTAAAACTTACAAGCACACATACGCGAAAGAGAAAAGCCAAAAGAAGAAAGAGAAAATTTAACCCATTAACCAATGAAAATTGTGAATGAATATGGCCCCATTATCATGCACCACTACAAATCTAACCAAAAGGAAAACCAGAAATTTAGACTCATGCACCAACATGAAATAGATAAACAGAAGAAGAAAGAGAATAGCAAAGATGAAGAAAGAGAACGTATTGCAATGCATCCATATATATGCGAAAGAAATAGGAAAAAGGAAGAAAGAGAAAAGCAATGTTAAACTATACTTTTAGTGTGGCAGCAAAGAAATAAACCAAAGAAAATATAAACCCAAGGAGAAAGAAAGGAACCCACTACTCAACCACCATAAAACTTTGACAACATTTATGCTCACTGCCAACGACCCTTAATTCCTTCCATTATTCATGCATGCACCGAACACACCCCACTACACAAATTTATAGAGAGTTTTGAAAGGAGAACAGATATCGTGCACCAATAGAAATAGAGTCACACCTATGAAGTTGCAGACCCGCATGTACGCGAACCCCATGCAGCCAAAAGGAACCCACAGAACTTATGCACCTCACACAACAACCCAAACACATATGATTCATGCACTAAACCTCTAATGTAAGGTTTGAAACCTGAAAGGACCACTCACACCCATGTACTTCCTCACATAATTCCAACAACCAAGCTCACAACCATGCACCCATTCAATTTGACAACAACCACTTCAAGAATATATTCATCAAGCAATCAAAGAATAAAGAAAGAAGAAACACCAAATACCCTCTAGCTTCAAACGCAAAAAGAAAAGAAGAAAGGTCAACCTCATTCATCAAGCAACAAGTAAACAAGAGAAGAAAACAAGGTTGGCTTCAAACAAAACAGAAAACAAAGTTAACTTCCCCTACCTCATGGTCTCTTTGCTACACATTTCTTCACTCCCGCAGTCTTCTCTTTCACTCTCCATGTTTCTCCATGTTTCTCCCATTTCTCCAACTCTCTTTTTCTCCCTCTCAAAACCCTAATATTTAAAACCAGATTTATCTCCTATTATTCCTAGCCTTTTCTATTTATTTTTAACAAATAAAATATCATTTGATCGTTTTATTCTCTTAAAATATTCATAATATGATAGCAACAAAAAAATCAAATAAGAGAAATAGAAAAATAAAAGAAACTAGTGAATCTACCAACCAACTAAAAATATGATATGATATGATGAAGTGGGTTCATTCCAAACCATCCCTACACAATCGTGAATGAGGAGAGAGAAGCTTAATGTGGAAAAGTTTCGTGGGCCCTACAACTTAAAAGAGAAAGAAAAAGAAATACAATTTAACCATTTAAATGCTACTTGGAATTGAACCCTGGTACCTTTGCGCAAAAACACACATATTAACCACCAAGCCAAATGTTTTCTCATGTCATAATATGCGCCAATTTCTTATATACACGGATCCCCAACCTTAAATATAATATTAAAATTAAAAATAAATAAAACAATAACTTACATCACTTAAATAATAATAATTTAATAATTTAATAACCTAATTAAATTAAATAAATCAACAATATTAATCAAGCCATTAATTTTTCCCATGTGTTTCCCTTTCTCGGGTCTTACAATTCTCATGCACATGTGAAACACTGTGGCAAGTGCCAAAGAACAGAGAGTATCTCTAGAAGGAATGAAATGCCTTTGTAGAATATATTGGAGGTTGAAGTGTTCGACTGTTGGGGTATTGATTTCATTGGCCCCTTGCCTTCCTTATTTTACAAGGAGTATATCTTGTTGGTTGTATATTATGTCAGCAAATGGGTGGAAGCTGCTGCCACCCCCACTAATGATGCTAAGACAGTAATCAAATTTCTCAAGAAGAACATATTCTCTAGATTCAGTGTCCCAAGAGTCTTGATAAGTGATGGAGGTTCTCACTTCTGCAACGCTTAATTGAATAAAGTCTTGGAGCACTACAATGTCAAACACAGAGTTGCTTCTCCCTACCATCCTCAGTCAAATGGACAAGCAGAGGTGTCAAATAAAGAAATTAAGAGGATCCTTGAGAAGACAACTTCTTCCTCAAGAAAGGATTGGTCTATTAAGTTAGACGACGCTCTGTGGGCCTACCAGACTACATTCAAGACTCCAATTGGGTTAACTCCATTCCAATTGGTATATAGGAAGGTTTGTCATCTTCCGGTGGAGTTGGAGCACAAGGCCTATTGGGCCATGAAGTTCTTAAATTTTGATCCATCCTTGTTAGGGGAGAAAAGGAAGCTGTAACTTCATGAGTTGGGAGAGATGTGACTCAATAGTTATAAATCCTCCAAGAGCTACAAAGAGAAAGTGAAGGCCTATCATGATAGGAAATCGGTGAAGAGAGATTTCAAACCCGGTCAACAAGTGCTTTTGTTCAACTCAAGATTCAAATTATTTCCAGGGAAGCTGAAATCCAAGTGGTCAGGCCCATTCACCATCAAAGAGGTGAAATCTTATGGGGCAATTGAAATTGAAGACCCTTGCTCACAAAGGAGTTGGGTAGTGAATGGCCAAAGGCTCAAGCCTTATTTGGATGGTGAAGTTTTGAGGATGACCACCGTCATGCACCTTAGTGAAGCCTAGAGTCCTTACCCGTCAGGCTCGTGACGTTAAACAAGCGCTTTTTAGGAGGAAACCCAGTGCTCTAAACTCATTTTGTTTTAACTTAGTGTTTTAATTTAGTATGATGTTTGTATCCATGTGTGAAATGTGTTAGTATGTTTGTTGTGTTTGTTGAGATGTTGAACTTTGTGTTAAATTTGCATCTGTGAACCTTTGGTAGCATAACTTTGAGTGTTGTCATGCATATTTAGTTTTAGGATGGTGATAGCATGTGCTGGTTGTGGCATTTCGAATTGAGTTCAACCTTTGTGCATCATAGAATGTGGTAGTGTAAAATTGGTTGTTTGTGAGAATAGTAGTAGCATAGCTTGTGTAGTGAATTCATGTCTTAAGTTAAGTTGTGCATGTGCTATGTGAATTGAATGTTTTGCTTGAGTGTGAATGCTTGGTTTGAAGTTGGAAAAGCTTGAAAAATATTTTTGCAAGAGTGAAAGGTTGGTGGGAGCACAATAGAGTCAAAGCCAACCCAACCATAACTCAAAAACACAAAATTTCCACCATTGCAGCTTAACCACCTGGCGACGTACTCGCTAACGCCTAGCGCCAATAGTGAATTCAGCCCCAAGGAGCATTTCAAAGTCCAGGCGCTTGGCGGCACCTTCGCGCCTACTTCGCACCACACCAGAAAAATTGTCCTAGAGTTATTTTACTGATACGTCGCCTGGTGGGAGGTCTTGAGCCGCTAGACGGTACCACTGTGTCAGTTCTTTGTGGGCCATTTTAAGGTGTTTTCGAGCTGGCCCACCCCTCACACTCTTACTACTCATGCCTAGCGCTGCTGCTCTGCTCTCACTTCTACCAAATCTTCTCACCAAATGAAATCCTTAACCCTCTTTCCAAAATCAGAAACCCTAACCCCCAATTTCACTCTATATTTCCCCAATCCTCTCCTCATCTCAAAACCCTAACCTCCAAGTGGACCTCAGTCTCGTGCCATATTCACGTGCTCTCCTCACACTCACTCACATTGTTGCCACACTCTCGCCAAGCGTAGTGCCTTTGTCTCAACCCTTTCCATGCACCAACCTACTCTTCACGAGTTCTCCACCACTCACACTTGCATTCCATTCAAGTAAAACTTCTTTCTTGTGCTATTTTCATCCTAACATCTTTGATATACTTCATTGTTGATTCACTAGCTTAGGGTTTACTTTGCTTTGATATACTTGTTGTTTTTGTTGATATTTGTTGTACATGCTCTTGTTTATTGTTCTTGGGCTTTTGTTGTAGTTGTTTCTCTACTGTTTTGCGCTCATTCACCACAATCCATGGCTGCCCTGTTGTGTACCGCCTGGCGATGGCCAACAGTGCAGGCGATGGCGCCTCGCAGCTCATTGGCGCGAGCTGCGCCTGGCGGCACTTTTGAAAGGGCCAGGCAGTGGCCCGAGTTTTTTGCTTGTTTTTTCTAAATTTCATCTAATTGATGCTTTGGTTGTAAGGCCTTAGTGTTGCACTGGTTTTTGCACCTGAATGACTCTATGTTTTGTTGTTCTAGCTTAGTCTTTATATACAATTAATTCTTTTTTTATTAAATCTCTCATTCCAATGCTAACATTGAATTGTCTCTTTGTACCGAATGTTTATTTTGCAGATGGCATCTTCCTCCAACCCCAAGAGAATCAAGATCGCCATTGGCAACCCCGCTAAAGGGCGGAAACGGAAGGGGAGAATTTATTCTCATCATTTCCTCACTAAAGTCAATGAAGACTACTTCTTAGTGGTCATGCAGAGATAATTTGTAGTAGAGAGGAAAGTGATTCTGAAACCAGGGGCAGTAAATGAATTCCAACTGGTGTTGAGCCGACACAGTTGGGTAGCTACCTTGGCACATTCAGTGTAACCTTGGTTAAAGAATTATATGCCAATGCCAAAGTTACCACCTCTGCAGCTCCCACCTTCCTCAGCTATGTGAGGGGGGAAACGGTGCCCTTTGATGCCGAAACGATCAATCAATTCTTGGGCACCCAGTTGGCTGATGATGTAGAATGCCAATTCTCAACGTTAGATGATGAAATAGTGGGACCTGGAGAGCTCCTCCAATCACTCTACTTGGCAGGGGAAGGATTTCATGTGGGCACGATTCAGCGAGGTTCCCTTCACCCCCTGGCCCGATTCTGATCAACTTTTGTTCACGCCAACATCTTTCCATGCTCCCATGTGTTTGATCTCACGAAGGGACGAGCCACCATCTTGTACACCATTAACAGGTCAGGTGATGGATGTGGGCCAACATATTGCTAATGAGATCCACTGGTGTGCCAATGCTGTTTGCAAGGCCGTTCTAGGCCATCCCTCTCTCATCACCCATCTTGCATCCTAGCAAGGGTGGACACATTTGTACCCCTTTTGTAGGACCTAGACTTTTGCTATTTTCAGAGGTTCTGCTCAATTGCTCCCAAACCCTAGAGGCGCCACCAACAACTGGCAAAGCCAGAGCCCGAGCCAGATGCAACCCCTACGATTGAGTCCGCAAATGATGGTGAGGAGGAGCCAGATAGAGAGGGCGAGGATGATGCCTAGGCTTGGAGAGAGAGACTCACTTTAGCAAGACTTGTTTTGTGGATAGTCCTGATTTGATTTATGTTTTTAGACTTCAGTTTTTAAATTTCAGTCTTTAGTTTTCAGTTGTTGTTAGGAAATTTTGTGACTTGGCTTATTTAGCTGAGATGATGCATGTGAATCCATGACTTGAAACGCTTTGCATGTTGATACATTCCATGCCTCCTGAAGAAAACAATTTTGAAATTGCACAATCAAAAAAATTATACATTCCAAACTGATAAATATTGGTCGAGGTTGTAACCGACCAAATAGAACATTAAATATAATACTCAGGAGTTAATCCAAGGTCGTCTCCTAGTGACCAAACCTTTCATTCAAAGTTTGTTTTCCAAATGCAATTCAACACAATGGGGGGTTGGCAGATTAAGATTCCAGAACTATGAAAATAAATTAAACAGTTTTGCAAATGCTAATAAAACATATTATAAACAGTATTGACTTCCTTGAATTTGAATGCAATTTCACTTATCATAGGTCACATAATTAGGGTTTTGGTCTCACCCAACCCACTCGTTCAAACCCACAACACAACTACATTCATACAAGTACTAATATTTGTTTAATTTTATAGATGAACAAAGGAAATCTTTGAAAAAATATTAGAGGCTGACAAAGGAGGAATATTCTTTTTATATGGATATGGAGGCACAGGAAAAACATTCATGTGAAAAACACTCTCATCTACCACACGATCCAAAAGAAAGTTTGTCTTGAATGTTGCATCAAGTGGAATAGCTTCTTTGTTTCTACCAGGAGGAGGGACAACACATTTCAAATTCAATATTCCAGTCCCTACTCTAGATAACTCAATTTGTAACATTTTTCAGGGCTCTAAGTTATCACAATTATTAAAACATGCTGATTTAATTATTTGGGACGAAGCACCTATGCCACACAAATATTGCTTCAAAGCTCTTGATAGAACATTGCATGATATAATGAACAAAAAAAAATGAAAGTAGGATAATTTTTAGTGGAAAAGTTATTGTTTTTGGTAGGGATTTCAGGCAAATACTACTAGTTATTCTAAGAGGAACAAGATCAGATATTGTTCACGCCACTATCAACTCATCTTATCTTTGGTATCATTGTCATATCTTAACTTTAACATAAAAATATAGGTCTATTACAAGTTGGACTGGACACGACTAAGACAACAGAAATTAAACAATTTGCTGATTAGATAGTCAAGGTTGGGGATGGTACACTGGTTATACCAAATGATTGCTTAGTGGAAATTAACATTCCACCAAAATTTCTGATAATGAAATTTGTAGATCTTATTCATGCTATTGTCAATAACACATATCCAAATTTAACAACAAACTGCTTCAATGACAACTACTTGCAGTCTAGAGCTATATTGGCTAGCAAAATAGACATTGTCAATAAGATTAATGAATATGTTTTGTCCTTAACACCAGGTATATCATGATGTTATAATCATCCTTCTTTATTATAGTTTAGCAACAACTATGTTTAAATCTTTCAATAATGATATATGATACCTACTCAATCCACTATTATAAGTGAACACAAAGAATATCTCAATTTTGACAACATTGTCGACACATAAGATATGGTTGTTGATGCATATCATCAAATCACCCCAGAATTTCTTAACACACTCACTACATTAGGACTCCCAAGTCATAACATTAAACTCAAGATTGGGGCCCTAATTATGCTTTTAAGGAACTTGGACCAAGCTAGGGGACTATGTAATGTGAGTAGATTAGTTGTAAGTAGACTAGGAAATCATGTTTTTGGAGCAAAGATAACTATTGGAACTAGAAAAGGTCGGGAAGTATATATACATTCCTCAAATCTTTATGTCACCGTCACAGACATCATGGCCTTTCATGCTTATTAGAAGGCAATTTCAGGTAATGCTATCATATGCAATGACAATAAACAAATCTCAAGTTCAATCCCTAGCATCAATAGGATTATACATACCAACACCAGTTTTTAGCCACGGGCAGCTATATGTTGCAGTATTTAGAGTTCAAAGCAAAGTTATGCTAAAGATCCTAATTCATGACAATGAGAAGAAACCTTTGAACTCTACAATTAATGTAGTTTTCAAAGAAGTTTTCCAGAATCTATACCAAGTATGTATTTTTGAATTGTAGCAAACTATCTCAAACATATCTTACTTCTATTAATTTACTTCTATTACTTCATTGTATGGGTTAACATACCTTTGCAGATCAACTTCAACAATTGGTTATTATAACCGGTAGTCAATGGATCCATACCAATAAACACCACCAAATAATTATCATATAGCTAAATTGTAAAAAGAAAAAAAAAAAGACATTCAAAACAGATACTAACCTATTCCCGTGTTGAATATACCATCAAGTACCAACTTCTCCTCATGTATCATCTACAACCTTCCTCTTCCACCATCCATAACTACCCGACAATGTATGTGAATGTTTGAAATAAATTTTAACTACCTACAACCTAATTTGTAAACGTATTGGCTTTTCTGTATGCACCCGACCTATTTCTCTTTACACTCTTACTGTATCAAATTAAACTTCCTATTCCTAAACATCTTAGTTGTTTAATATATCCAAATCCAATCATTTCATGTAACAATGTTCAAATTTTTTTATAATTTCATGTAACTATGTTTCGAAAAATTAATATATTATAATTACTGTATTAAAAATCATATTTATTTTATTCGATTATTATCATCTGCATTTTCAAATTAAATTTCTAAATATAATAAATCAGATTTCTATATATTCCAACATCAAAAATTTCAATAAATAAATCCCTTTCATTATTACTATATTATTGTATTTTATTTCATATTTTTTAATGTTCAGAATTCAACGTTTTAACATTATTCATTATTTAACTTTATTTTTTATATTATCAATCCCTTTCTTTTAAATATTATTATATAAAAAATAATTTATACCAATATAATAATAATTAAATTAAATATCATAATAACAATTAAAAACAAAAAAAAAATACAAAAACCCGTGCATAAACACGGATTTCAAACTAGTTTATGCAGAACTTGATACAACTTTGACTAATTTGTTGATCTAAGAACAATAAATATTTATAATAATAATAAGATATTTCATTATTATTTATATCTTAAGAATGGTATCTTTCTTAACTTAGTTACATTAACCTGATATTGTGGTTGTCATTATTCTATTTTACCAAAAATAAGTAGAAAGAAAAAAAAAGTAATATAAATATTGTTTTATCTCCATCACATGGAAATGTTTTAATCTAACGAATTAATTATTTAGTTGTTAAAGTCACTCTAACACTAACACACATGATAGACACAACTAATTAAGAAGCAAGATGAGATTCTTATAGTGGAGAAATTCTTGTAGGTGGGGTATGAAAAAAAAAAGGCTTAGCAATAGCATTAACTAGTAAATGACTAGGTATCATGGGGGCACCACTAAACAAAGTAGTTATGTCTTAATTTACTTTTAACTTTTTCTTTTCATATCTTTAAAGCAAATTTGATGTAATCCAACCTTCCATGTCCTAGCTGGTACTCATAATGCAATATTAATCACATGTCCCATTTAGGGTTTTGTTTCCCTATGAATTTTACCAGAACAATATTGGATTAAACATGGACACTTTAACATATACCAATTTTTTATCTCATTCAAGAAAAAAATTGCTTAGTTTGAAATAGGAATATATTTGTACAAGATTTTCTATTGCCACATCTAAAAAAGGAAAAATAAGAAGAAAAAAAAAAACAGGTAAACTTGACCATAAGTTAAAATTAGGTCATGCCAGAGTTAAATATAAATTTTTGAAGAAATTTTCATATTAATTTATGCATGAATTCATTTTATTTTTTTATATATGTTG
>Ga0209589_1005706_pt1 | contig 21026 bp, 31 predicted proteins | sample CowpeawhiteBW_FD_187525 | JGI IMG/M metagenome (GOLD analysis project Ga0209589, IMG submission 187525) | Root nodule microbial communities of legume samples collected from California USA - Cow pea white BW (SPAdes) (version 2) | ecosystem: Host-associated > Plants > Roots > Nodule | place: USA... | reverse complement strand
TCTTGTGTCTCAACCATTTGTGAGAGTTTCCTCCCTTGGGAGTGAATACTTTTAAGCCTTATCTTGCATAGCAAGTGGCGGCACACATCCACTCATCTTCAAGGTTGCCATGGCTTCTAGCCTAGCTTTGTAGTGGCGTGCTTCTCACATTTTTACCATTTCTTTCCTTTTCATTTTATGTTTTCTTCTTCCTTTGATTATTCTTGGTTTTCTATGGTTTATGTACTTTCCATTTCCTTTTTGTTTTGAATCAATCCATCATCTTCTTCTCTTGAGCTTTGTGAAAGGAACCTTCACATCTAGATAGCTTGCTATCTTAATGTCCAGTGGGAATTTCACTTAACTTTCTTAATCAACTCACTTCAATAATCTTAAAAAGGAACAAGTTAATCCTTCATCACCTTACCTAATTATATATACTACGACACCACTATGAAACCTTACTAAGAGGTTCATGGAATTACATCTATCACATATGGAACCACCATGAGATCTCACCAAGAGGTTCATGGAATTACGTCCATCACATATGACACCACCATGAGATCTCACCAAGAGGTTCATGGAATTATATCCAACTCATACCATAGCCATGTCTCAACAACCAACCATAGATTTGTCATGCATAACAAACTCATACCAATATCCAACCAACCACCCCATCATGTTTTATGAATTCATTCATACCAATCTCATCAATTCAAATCCCAATATATCATATAGAGCATACATGGCATCATACTTGAACTTTTTAAAGCACAAATCATCCAATCATGTGAAACACATACGCGTACAATCAACTTTGTCAATCTCGCTCAAGCTAAAGAGCTCTTGAGGGTTTAAACACTTACAGAGGGACACCTTAACTCCAAGAACGAACTCAGTAGCTGTAAGGTACGATAGGAACGAGAATGAGCCTATAGGAATGACTCAAGACAAAAACAGACAAAAACAGACAAAAACACGCGGATACAAATTGAGCCACATTCTTCTTCATGCTCTGCCACCAAAAGGTCTCTTTGAGATCCTGGTACATCTTAGTCATGCCAGATGCAAGTTAAGATGACTCTTGTGTCCTTCCTCAAGGATCAACCTCTTCACCTCAACATCTTCAAGTACACACACTCTGCCTTTGAATCTCAGTACACAGTCACTACCCAAGGCAACCTCCTTTTCTTCATCTGATCCAAGCAATTCTCTCACCCCTTTCAAACTAGCATCCACCAACTGCTTTTCCTTAACTAAGCTCAGAAAGTCACTAGATATAGTCAGGGTGCTACACCTAATGAACTTCAGTCCCAACTCAACTTGCAGCTTCAGATCTCTGAATCTCTCTAGCAACTCCATCTCATTGATCATAAGGTGCACTACATGCACCGTCTTCCAACTCAAGGCATCTGCCACCATATTCGCCTTTCACGGATGGTATAGAAGTTCAAAATCATAATCCTTCAAGAACTCTATCCACCTCCTATGCCTCACGTTCAGCTCCTTCTGATTAAATAGATATTTAAGGCTCTTGTGATCACTGAACACACGAAACTGGGCACCATATAGATAATACCTCTAGATCTTCAAGGCAAACACTACTTGCCGCCAACTCCAGGTCATGAGTGGGATAATTCTTCTCATGCACCTTAAGTTGTCTCGAAGCATATGTCACTGCTTTCTTCTCCTGCATTAACACACAGCCGAGACCTTGATAAGAGGCAACACAATAAACCTCAAAGGGTTTACCAACATCAGGGATAACCAACATTGGAGCACTCGTCAACCTTTGCTTAAGCTCTAGAAAGCTTTCCTCACACCTATCGGTCCAAACAAAAGGTTGGTCCTTCCTAGTAAGTTGTATCAGAGGCGCCACTATCTTGGAGAATCATTCTATGAATCTCCTATAATAGCCAGCTAAACCCACGAAGCTTCTGATTTCTGTTACTGACTTCGGACTTTCTCACTTTATCATTGCTTCCACCTTTGCTGGATTCACAACTATGCCCTGTGCGGAAATTACATGCCCCAAGAATTGTACTTGTTTCATCCAGAATTCGCACTTGGACAACTTAGCATACGACTATGTCTCCCTCAGAATACCAAGCATTATCCTCAAGTGCTCGGCGTGTTCCTCCTGAGTCCTGGAATAGATGAGTATGTCGTCTATGAAGACCGCGACAAACTTATCGAAGAATGGCCTGAAGATCCTGTTCATGTAGTCTATAAATACAGTTGGGCTCGATGACCAGTAGGAGCTTGACGACTCGAACATGCATGACAACTTGGACAGGCTCGTCCAAACCGTCGGACACGTCGGGGTAGTTTGGCCCGTATGAGTTGTAACGCCCGTCTAGGTCGTCGCACTGGTCCAAGTCATCGTGTCCATTCTGGTCGTCAAGCTCGTTCGTGTCGTCGCGACTGTCCTCGTTGTCGGGAGCGTTTGGGTCATCGGGAGCGTCTAAGTCGCCGTGCCTGTCCTGGTCTAAGTCGTTGTGCTTGTCTGGATTGTCATGCCGGTTCGGATCATCGGGCTTGTCCGGATGGTCTAATCTGTCTAATTCGGGGGGCCCGTCAGGGTCGTCAGGCCTGTCCATGTCATCGGGCTTGTCTAGGTCGTTTGGCCGTATGGGTTGTCGGATCCATCTCGGTCGTCTGGTTCCTCGAGCTCATCTAGGTCGTCTGGACCGATCGGGTCATCGGGTCCGTTCGAGTCGTCGGGACCATCTGGGTCGTAGGGCCCGTTCGGGTCATCGGGCAGGTCCGCGCTGTTTAGTGTATTTGGGTCGTCTTACTTGTGTGGTTGTTCGGGATTGCCCGGCCTGACAACCTGAAACGACTCAACGACCCAAAAGGGCATGATGACCTGCATGGGACTGTCAACCTGGACGGGTCGGTGGACCTGAACGACCTAGACAGTCCCGTCGACACTAAGGAGCCTGACAACCCGGATCAGCCCGAACACTGGACAAGGCCCGACAGCAAGAACATGCCCGACGACCTGGATAGTCCCGACGATCGGGACAGGCACGATGACCTTGATGCTCCCGATGACCCGGATGGTCCTGACGACGAGGACAATCGCGACGACACGAACGAGCTTGATGACCCGAATGGACAAGACGACTTGGACCAGCACGACGACCCATATGGGCCTCACAACTCGTACGGGCCAAACTACCCCGACGTGCCCGACGGTTTGGACGAACCTGTCCAAGTTATCAGGCCCGTTAGAGTCGTCGGGCTCCTACTGGTCATCGAGCACGTTAGGGTTGTTTTGTTCGTTCGGATAGTCTTGCCCATCCGTGTCGTAGGGCACATCTGGCTCATCGGGCTCGTTCGAGTCGCCGGGTCTGTCCGAGTCGTCGACCCCGTTCGGGTGGTTGTGCCCGTTCGGCTCGTCATGCTTGTCCAGATCTTCGAGCCTGTCTGGATGGTCTGATCCGTCAAAGTCTGTTGGTCCGTAAGGGTCGTCAGGTCTCTCTGGGTCATCGAGCCGTCTAGGTTGTCATGTCCCGGACGCTCGTCTGGTTTGTAAACCCTGTCAGGGTCGTCGGGACCAGGTTGGATGGGTGTATTAAGAGGATTCTATGAGAAGAAGTTACGCCTTTAGGAGTGGATTCTTGAAACCCTAATCGGGCGGGGCTCGACGACCAGAACGGGCCCGACGACCCAAACGCTTCCGACGACCCGGACGCTCCCGACGACCCGGACGCTCCTGAGAACTTGGACGGTCGTGACGAAATGGACGAGCCTGAAGACCCAAATGGACATGATGACTTAGACGAGCCCGGCGACCGCGATGGGCCTTACGACCTGTAAGGGCTAAACTACACCGACGTGCCCGACGATTTGGAAGGTCTTATCCAAGTTGTAAGGCCCGTTCGGGTCGTCAGGCCCCTACTGGTCATTGGGCCCGTTAAGGTTGTTGTGCCTGTCCAGAAAGTCTTGTTCATTCGTATCGTCAGGCTCATCCGAGTCACCTGGCTCGTCTGAGTCGTCTTGTCTGTTCTGGTCGTCGTGCCTGTCGGGGTCATCTTGTCGGTCTAGATCATCGGGCTTGTCTGAATGGTATAATCCGCCCAAGTCAGCGGGACTGTTAGGCTCATTGGGCCTGTCCATGTCGTCGGGTCTGTCTAGGTCGTCAAGCCAAATGGGTTGTCGGGTCCATCTAGGTCGTCTGGTTCGTCGGGCTCGTCTAGGTCGTCGGGACCGACCAAGTCATCGGGCCTGATCGAGTCGTCGGGACCAGTTAGGGTCATCGGGCAGGTCCAAGCTGTTCGACGTATTACGGTCATTTTGCTTGTTCGGTTGTTTGCGATTGTCCTGCCCAACGACCCGAAACGACCTGACGACCCAAAAGGGCCTAACGATTTGCATGGGACCGTCAACCTGGACGGGTCGGTGGACCGAAACAACCCAGACGGTCCCGTTGACATTGACGAGCCTGACAACCCGGATCAGCCCGAAGATCAGACAAGGCCCGACGACAAGAATGTGCCCGCCGACCTGGATAAGCCCGACGATCGGGACAGGCACGACGACTTAGACGCTCCCGATGACCCAAACGCTCCTGACGACGAGGACAGTCGCGACGACACGGACGAGCTTGACGACCCGAATGAACACGACGACTTGGACCAGTGCGACGACCCAGACGGGCATTACAACTCGTACGGGCTAAACTACCCCGACGTACTCGACGGTTTGGACGAGCCTGTCCAAGTTGTCATGCCTGTTCGGGTCGTCAGGTCCTACTGGTCATCGAGCCCGTTAGGGTTGTTTTTTCCGTTCAGATAGTCTTGCCAATCAGTGATGTCGTGCACATCCAGGTCATCGGGCTCATCCAAGTCGCTGGGTCTATCTTAGTTGTCGAGCCCGTCCGAGTTGTCGTGCCCGTCCAGGTCTTCATGCCCGTCTGGATCTTCGGGCTTGTTTGGATGGTCTTGTCCGTCAAAGTCGACGGGCCCGTAAGGGTCATCAAGCCTCTCTGAGTTGTCGTTCTGTCTAGGTTGTCATGTCTGTCTGCGTCGTCGGGCCCGTCTGGTTTGTCATTCCAGTCTGGGTCGTCGGGACCGGGTCTTATGGGTGTATTAAAAGGATTCTATGAGGAGAAGTTAAGCTTTTAGGAGTGGATTCTTGAAACCCTGATCGGGCGAGGCATGACTATCAGAACGGGCCCGACGACCTAGATAGACCCGACGACCCGAACGCTCTCGACGACCCGGACGCTCTTGACGACCAGGATGGTCGCGACAACACGAACGAACTTGACGACCCAAATGGGCACGACGAATTGGACGGGTCTGTCCAAGTTGTCAAGCCTGTTCGGGTCGTCATGCCCATACCTGTCATTGGGCCCGTTAAGGTTGTTGTGCCCGTCCGGGAAGTCTTGTCTGTCTGTATCGTCGGGCTCATCCGGGTCACCAGGCTCTTTTGAGTCATCTAGTCCGTCTGAGTCGTCGAGCCCGTTCGGGTCGTCTTTCCCATTTAGGTCGTCATGCCCATCAGGGTCGTCATGCCGGTCTAGATCATCGAGCTTATCCGGGTGGTATAATTCGTCCAAGTCGGCGGGCCCATCAGGGTCGTCATGCCGGTCTGGATCATCGAGCTTATCCGGGTGGTCTAATTCGTCCAAGTCGGCGGGCCCATCAGGGTTTTCGGGCCTGTCCATGTCAGGCCTGTATAGGTCGTCGGGCCATATGGGTTGTTGAGTCCGTTTGGGTCATTTGGATCGTCAGGCCCGTTTGGGTCGTCGGGACCGATTAGGTCGTCAGGTCCGTTCGAGTCTTCGGGACCATCTGGGTCGTTGGGCCTGTTTGTATCTTCAGGCATGTTAGGGTTGTCAGGCCCGTTCGGGTCGTCGAGCAGGTATGGGTTGTTCGGCGTATTTGGGTTGTCTTGCTTGTCCGATTCGTTGAGATTGTGCAGCCCGAGGACTTGGAACTACCTGACGATCCAGAAGGGCGTGATGACCTTCATGGGAATGTCAACCTGGATGGGCCGGTGGACCTAAACGACCTAGACGGGCCCGTCGACACTGATAAAGCTAAAAATTCATATCAGCCTGAAGACTAGACAAGACCGGATGACAAGAACGTGCTCGATGACTTGGATATGCCCGACGACCCAGACGTTCCCGATGACCCAAATACTCCCGACGACAAGGAAAGTCCCAACGAAACGGACGAGCCTGATGACCCGAATGGACAAGACGACTTGGACCAGCGTGACGACCCAGACTGGTTTGTCGTGCCGTTCGAGTCGTCGGGACCATCTGGGTCGTTGGGCCTATCTGTATCGTCAAGCATGTTAGGGTCATAGGGCCCATTCGGGTCGTCAGGCAGGTCCGCGGTGTTCAGCGTATTTGGGTCATCTTACTTGTCTGGTTGTTCGAGATTGTCTGGCCTGACAACCTGAATCGACCCGACGACCCAGAAGGGCCTGATGACCTGCATGGGACCTTCAACCTGGACGGGTCGGTGGACCTGAACGACCTAGACGTTCCCGTCGACACTGACGAGCCTGACAACCCGAATCCGCCCGAAGATCGGACAAGGCCCGACGACAAGAATGTGCCCGACGACCTGGATATGCATGACGACCGAAACGCTCCCAACGACCTAGACTCTCCTAACGACCAGTACAGTCGCGACATCACGGACGAGCCTGACGACCCAAATGGGCACGACGACTTGGACGGGCCTGACAACCGCGATGGGCCTAACGACCAGTACGGGCTAAACTACTTCGACGTTCATAATGATTTGGACTGGCCTGTCCAAGTTGTCAGCCTGTTCGGGTCGTCGTGCCCCTTGGTCATTGGGCCCGTTAAGGTTGTTATGCCTGTTCGTATGGTCGGGCTCATCTGAGTTGTCTGGTCCGTTCGGGTCATCTTGCCCATCTAAGTTGTTATGCTTGTCCGGATTGTCATGCCAGTTCGGATCATCGGGCTTGTCCGGATGGTCTAATCCCACTAATTCGGCGGGCCCGTCAGGGTCGTCAGGCCTCTCCATGTCATCGGACTTGTCTACGTCGTTTGGCCGTATGGGTTGTCAGGTCCATCTCGATCGTCTGGTTCCTCGAGCTCGTCTAGGTCGTCTGGACCGATCGGGTCGTCGGGTTCGTTCAAGTCGTCGGGACCATCTGGGTCGTTGGGCCTATTTGTATCGTCATGCATGTTAGCGTCGAAGGGCCTGCTCGGGTCGTCGGGCAGGTCCGCGTTCTTTAGTGTATTTGGGTCGTCTTACTTGTGTGGTTGTTCGGGTTTGTCCGACCTGACAACCTGAAACGATTCAACGACCCAAAAGGGCATGACGACCTGCATGGGACCGTCAACCTGGACGAGTCGGTGAACCTGAACGACCCAAACAGTCCCATCGACACTGAGGATCCTGACAACCCGGATCAGCCTGAACACTGGACAAGGCCCGATGGCAAGAACATGCCCGATGACCTGGATAGTCCCGACGACAGGGACAAGCACGACGACGTTGACGCTCCCGATGACCCGGACGCTCACGACGACAAGGACAATCGCGACGACACAAACGAGCTTGACGACCCGAATAGACAAGATGACTTGGACCAGCACGACGACCCAGATGGGCCTCACAACTCGTACGGGCCAAACTACCCCGACGTGCCCGACGGTTTGGACGAGCCTGTCCAAGTTGTCAGGCCCGTTCGAGTCGTCGGGCTCCTACTTGTCATCGAGCACGTTAGGGTTGTTTTGTTTGTTCGAATAGTCTTGCCCATCCGTGTTGTAGGGCACATCCGGCTCATCGGGCTCGTCCGAGTCGCCAAGTCTGTCAGAGTCATCGACCCCGTTCGGGTTGTTGTGCCCGTTTGGCTAGTCATGCCCGTCCGAATCTTCGAGCCTGTCTGGATGGTCTAGTCCGTCAAAGTCTGTTGGTCCATAAGGGTCGTCAGGCCTCTTTGGGTCGTCGAGCCGTCTAGGTTGTCATGTCCGTCCGTGTTGTCGGGCTCGTCTGGTTTGTAAACCCCGTCGGGGTCGTCGGGACCGAGTTTGATGGGTGTATTAAGAGGATACTATGACCCAAATGTTCCTGACGACAAGGACAATCCCAACGAAACAGACGAGCCTGATGACCCGAATGGACAAGACGACTTGGACCAGCGTGACGACCCAGACTGGCGTTACGACCCGTACAAGCAAAACTACCCTCACGTGCCTTACAGTTTGGACGGGCCTTTCCAAGTTGTCAGGCCCGTTCTGGTCGTCAAGCTCCTACTGGTCATCGAGCCCGTTAGGGTTGTTTTGTCCGTACAGATAGTCTTGCCCGTCTGTGTCATCAGGCACATCTGGGTCATCGGGCACATTTGGGTCATCGGGTAAGTTCGAGTCAACGGGTCTGTCCGAGTTGTCGAGCCCGTCCTGGTCGTCGGGCACTTTCGGATCTTCAGGACTGTCCGGATTGTCCGGTATGTCAAACTCAGCGGGCCCGTAAGGGTCGTCAGGCCTATCAGGTTCGTCGGGCCGTCTAGGTTGTCGGGTTCGTCCAGAACGTCGGGCTCGTCTGGTTCGTCAGGCCCGTCCTGGTTGTCGAGAGCAAGTCTTATGGGTGTATTAAGAGGATTCTATGAGGAGAGCTTTCACCTTTAGAAGTGGATTCTTGAAACCCTAATCGGCCGGGGTGCAACGACCTGAACGGGCCGTCCAAATCGTCGGGCGCGTTGGGGTAGTTTAGCCTGTACGGGTCGTAAGGCCCATCACAGTTTGGGTCGTCTGGTTCGTCGGGCCCGTTTGAGTCGTCGAAACCATCTGGATCGTTGGGCCTGTTTGTATCGTTAGGCATGTTAGGGTCATTGGGCAGGTCCGAGCTTTTTTGGCGTATTTGGGTTGTCTTGCTTGTTCGGTTCATTGGGCTTGTCCGACCCGACGACCCGGAACGACCCGACGACCCAAAAGGGCCTGACGACCTGCATGGGACCGTTAACCTGGACGGGCCGATGGACCTTAACGATCCAGACGGGCCCGTCGACACTTACGAGCTTGACAATGCGGAACAGCTCGAAGACCAGACATGAGCCGATGACAAGAACGTGCCTGACGACCTAGATAGGCCCGACGACCTGGATAGGCCCGACGATTGGGACATGCATGACGACTTAGACGCTCCCAATGACCCGGATGCTCCTTACAACGAGGACAGTCGCGACGACACAGACGAGCCTGATGACTAGAATGGGCACGACGACTTGGACCAGCACGACGACCTAGACGGTCATTACATCTCGTACGGGCCAAACTACTCCGATGTGCCCGACGATTTGGACGAGCCTGTCCAAGTTGTCATGATAGTTCGGTTCGTCAGGCTCTTATTGGTCGTCAAGCTGTCTAGGTTGTCGTGTCCGTCTGGGTCATTAGGCCTTCTGGTTTGTCAGGCCCGTCCAGGTCGTCGGGACAGGGTTTTATGGGTGTATTAAGAGGATTCTATGAGGAGAAGTTACGCCTTTAGGAGTGGATTCTTGAAACCCTAATCGGGCGGGGCACGACGACCAGAACGAATCTGACGACCCAAATGGGCACGACGAATTGGACGGGCCCGATGACCGCGATGGGCCTTACGACCAGTACAGGTTAAACTTCTTCGACGTGCCCGACGATTTGGACGGGTTTGTCCAAGTTGTCAAGCCCGTTCGGGTCGTGAGGCCCCTACTAGTCATTGGGCCCGTTAGGGTTGTTGTGCATGTCCGTATCGTCAGGCTCTTTTGAGTTGTTTGGTCTGTTCGAGTCGTCTTGCCCATTTAAGTCACCGTGCCTATCCGGATCGTCATGCCGGTTCGGATAATCGGGCCTGTCCGGAGGGTCTAATATGTCTAATTCGGCGGGCCCGTCAAGGTCGTCAGGCCTGTCTATGTCATTGGGCTTGTCTAGCTCGTCAGACCGTATGTGTTATCGGGTCCATCTGGGTTGTCTGGTTTGTCGAGCTTGTCCAAGTCGTCGGGGTCGACCGGGTCGTCGGGACCGACCGATTCGTCGGGCTCGTTCGAGTCGTCAGGACCATATGGGTCGTTGGGCCTATCTGTATCGTCAGGCATGTTAGGGTCATAGGGCCTATTCGGGTCGTCGGGCAGGTCCGCGTTGTTCAGCGTATTTGGGTCGTCTTACTTGTCCGGTTGTTCGTTGGGTTTGTCCGACCCGACGACCTAGACCGACTAGACGACCCAAAAGGTCCTGACGACCTACATGGGACTGTCAACCTGGACGGGTCGGTGGACTTGAACGACCCAGACGGTCCCGTCGACACTAACGAGCCTGACAACCCGGATCAGCCCGAAGATCGGACAGGGCCCGACGACAAGAACGTGCCCAACGACCTGGATATGCACGACGACCGGAACGCTCCCGACGACCTAGACGCTCCTGACGACCAGGACAGTCACGACATTACGGACGTACCTGACGACTTAAATGGGCACGACGACTTGGACGGGCCCGACAACCGCGATGGGCCTAATGACCCGTACGGGCTAAACTACTTCGATGTTCCCAACGATATGGACGGGCCTGTCCAAGTTGTCAGGCCCGTTCGGGTCGTCGTGCCCCTTGGTCATTGAGCCCGTTAGGGTTGTTGTGCCCATCCGTATCGTTGGGCTCATCTGAGTCGTTTGCTTCGTTTGGGTCGTTTTGCTCATCTGGGTCATCGTGCTCGTCCGAATTTTCATGCCGGTTCGGATCATCGGGCTTGTCCGGATGGTCTAATCTGTCTAATTCGGCGGGTCCGTCAGGGTCATCAGGCATGCCCATGTCATCGGGCTTGTCTAGGTCGTTTGGCCGTATGGGTTGTCCGGTCCATCTTGATCCTCTGGTTCCTCGAGCTCGTCTAGGTCGTCTGGACCGATCGGTTGTCGGGTCCATTCAAGTCGTCGGGACCATCTAGGTCGTTGGGCCTATATGTATCGTCAGGCATGTTAGGTTCGTAGGGCCCGTTCGGGTTGTCGGGCAGGTCCTTGCTGTTCAGCGTATTTGGGTTGTCTTACTTGTCCGGTTGTTCGGGATTGTCCGACTTGACAACCTGAAACGACTCGACGACCTAGAAGGTCCTGACGACCTGCATGGGACCGTCAACTGGCTGGGTCGATGGACCTGAACAACCCAGACGGTCCCGTCGACACTGACGAGCCTAACAACCCGGATCAGCCCGAAGACTGGACAAGGCCCGACGACAAGAACTTGCTCGACGACCTGGATAGGCCCAACGACCAACATATGCACGACGACCAGGATAGGCACGACGACCGGGATAGGCACGACGACCTAGACAATCCAGATGACCCGGACGCTCCCGACGACAAGGATAATCGAGACGACACGGATGAGCTTGACGACCCGAATGGACACGATGACTTGGACCAGCGCGACGACCCAGACGGGCGTCACAACTCATACGAGCCAAACTACCCCGACGTGCCCGACGGTTTGGACGAGCCTGTCCAAGTTTTCAGGCCTGTTTGGGTCATCGAGCTCCTACTGGTCATCGACCACGTTAGGGTTGTTTTGTTCGTTCGGATAGTCTTGCCCGTCCGTGTCGTCGGGCACATCCGGCTCATCGGGCTCGTCCGAGTCGCCGGGTCTGTCCGAGTCGTCGACTCCGTTCGGGTCGTCGTGCCTTTTCGGCTCATCATGCCCGTTCGGATCTTCGAGGCTGTCTGGATGGTCTGGTCCGTCAAAGTTTGTTGGTCCGTAAGGGTCATTAGGCCTCTCTAGGTCATCGGGCCATCTAGGTTGTCATGTTTATCCGTGTCGTCGGGCCCGTCAACACTGACGACCTGTATGGGACCGTCAACCTGGACGGGCCGGTGGACCTGAACGACCCAGACGGGCCCGTCGACACTGGCGAGCTTGACAACGCGGAACAGCTCGAAGATCGGACATGAGCCGATGACAAGAACGTGCCTGACGACCTGGATAGGACCGACGACCTGGATAGGCCCGACGATCGGGACAGGCATGACGACTTATACGCTCCCAATGACCCGGACGCTCCTGACAACGAGGACAGTCGCGACGACACGGACGAGCCTGATGACCAGAATGGACACGACGACATGGACCAGCGCGACGACCTAGACGGACGTTACAACTCGTACAGGCCAAACTACCCCGACGTGCCCGACGATTTGGACGAGCCTGTCCAAGTTGACATGCCTGTTCGGGTCGTTAGGCTCCTACTGGTCATCGAGCCCGTTAGGGTTGTTTAGTCCGTTCGGATAGTCTCTCCCATCTGTGACGTCGGGCACATCCGGGTCATCGGGCTCATCCGAGTCGTCGGGTCTGTTTGAGTCGTCGAGCCCGTCCGGGTCGTCGTGCCCGTCCGATCTTCATGCCCGTCCAGATCTTTGGGCCTGTCTCAATGGTCTGGTTCATCAAAGTCAGCTGGCCCGTAAGGGTCGTTAGGCCTCTCTGGGTCGTCAAGCAATCTAGGTTGTCGTGTCCGTCTGGGTCATCAGGCTGTTTGGTTTGTCAAGCCCGTCCAGGTCGTCGGAACCGGGTTTTATTGGTGTATTAAGAGGATTCTATGAGGAGAAGTTACGCCTTTAGGAGTGGATTCTTGAAACCCTAATCAGGCGGGGCACGACGACCAGAACGGGCCTGACGACCTGGATAGACCCGACAACCGGAACGCTCCCGACGACCCGAACGCTCTTGACGACCAGCACAGTCGCGACATCACGGACGAGCCTGACGACCCAAACACGTGATCTCCAGCCGCGAATTCCAAGGATCTCCTCCTTCGGTCTACATAGGCCTTCTGCCTACTCTAAGAGGCTTGTAACCTATCTCTCACTATCTTCACTTTCTCTATAGTTTGCTCCAATAACTTTGGCCCAACTAGCACTGTTTCTTCATCTTGTTACCAACACAAAGGGGTTCTGCACTTCCTGCCATATAGTGCTTCACATGGTGCCATGCCGATGCTTGCATGAAAACTATTGTTGTAGGTGAATTCTATCAAAGGCAAAACTTCATCCCAAGCACCCAAATGATCCAACACGCATGTCCTCAATAGATCCTCAAGCGACTGAATCGTTCTCTCATACTAGCCATCAGTTTGGGGGTGATAGGCTGAAATCATGGTTAACTTGCTACCCAAGGCACTTTGTAATGTCTGCTAGAAACGGGAAGTGAACCGCAGATCTCTATCCGACACTAAGCTCGACGGTACCCCATGCAATCTCACTCTAGATCTTCAAGGCAAACACTACTAGCACTGTTTCTTCATCTTGTTACCAACACAAAGGGATTCTGCACTTCCTGCCATATAGTGCTTCACATGGTGCCATGCCGATGCTTGCATGAAAACTATTGTTGTAGGTGAATTCTATCAAAGGCAAAACTTCATCCCAAGCACCTAAATGATCCAGCACGCATGTCCTCAATAGATCCTCAAGCGACTGAATCGTTCTCTCATACTAGCCATCAGTTTGGGGGTGATAGGCTGAAATCATGGTTAACTTGCTACCCAAGGCACTTTGTAATGTCTGCTAGAAACGGGAAGTGAACCGCAGATCTCTATCCGACACTAAGCTCGACGGTACCCCATGCAATCTCACTCTAGATCTTCAAGGCAAACACTACTTGCCACCAACTCCAGGTCATAAGTGGGGTAGTTCTTCTCATGCACCTTAAGTTGTCTCGAAGCATATGTCACTGCTTTCTTCTCTTGCATTAACACACAACCGAGACCTTGATAAGAGGCATCACAGTACCTCAAAGGGTTTACCAACATCAAGGATAACCAACATTGGAGCACTCGTCAACCTTTGCTTAAGCTCTAGAAAGCTTTCCTCACACCTATCGGTCCAAACAAAAGGTTGGTCCTTCCTAGTAAGCTGTATCAGAGGCGCCACTATCTTGGAGAATCATTCTATGAATCTCCTATAATAGCCAGCTAAACCCACGAAGCTTCTGATTTCTGTTACTGACTTCGAACTTTCCCACTTTATCACTGCTTCCACCTTTGTTGGATTCACAACTATGCCCTGTGCAGAAATTACATGCCCTAAGAATTGTACTTCGTTCATCCATAATTCGCACTTGGACAACTTAGCATACGACTATTTCTCCCTTAGAATACCAAGCATTATCCTCAAGTGCTCGGCGTGTTCCTCTTGAGTCTTGGAATAGATGAGTATGTCGTCTATGAAGACCGCGATAAACTTATCGAAGAATGGCCTGAAGATCCTGTTCATGTAGTCTATAAATACAATTGGAGCAACTCAAGACGAAAACAGACAACCAAAAAGGGAAAAGAGAAGAGAAGGGTGGAGTTTAACTTACATGAGGGAAACGCTCAACTAACTTGGAGAGAAAGGGGCTCACTCAAACCCTAACAGAGCTCTTTGCCTCATCAGTGGAAGGAGAAATGTTCATGTTTTGTGAGAATGGACAGAATGAGATGGGTTAGGGCTGGAAAAGGGTCTTGAGACACTCTATAGACTAACCTTAGACCCAACAGTTAGACCTTTAAACATTTAGGACAGATATAAAATGGGTCTTATAAAAAAACTTTTATTCAAAGAATGAGATTGAAACTTAAATATGAATTAGAAAATAATCCAATAATTATAAATATTTAATTATAAAAATGAAAAAATATTTAAGTTTTGAAATACATTATTAATTATAAATAATTATAAAAATTGCATGGGAAATAAGAAAGAGTAAGTAACGTCCTTAACTGAAATCTAGGGATTATTTACAACACTGCCACCGCTTCCGCTTTCGCAGTTCCTTCGTTCTTCTATCGTTCAAAAACCAGTTATAACTGCCACACCCTCTTTCGCTTTCGCTTTCTCTTTCTCTTTCTCTTTCTCTCTGCAATCTCTTCTCCTCACTCGACTGCACAAAACTTGGTTGCTGCAATGGCACGATTGAACCTGGACGGAAAAACGATCCCGATGATGTCAATATGCATGATTGGCGGCGGCGGCTTCATCGGATCGCACCTCTGCGAGAAGCTCGTGGCGGAAACCAACCACAAGGCCGTAGTGGTCGACGTCTCCTCGGAGAAAATCGACCACCTCCTCGACAGGTCCCTTCCCTGGGCGCACCGCATCGAGTTTCACCAACTCAACATCAAGAGCGATTCCCGACTCGAAACACTCATCAAATCCACCGATCTCGTAAATATTCTTCCCTTTCCTTCCAGTGGTCTTCTTCACGTTTTCAATACTCTTATTCCGCTGGCTAAATGTTCTCATGGTTTAAAATGTGATTAAATTAACCTGTAAAAAATACTACATCTAGCTAACGTTTTAAATAATGTATCAATACGATAAGACATGGTTGATTCTCAGGTATATATTCGAGAACTAGTTTTTAATTCCTGTTCTACAGATAGCCAAGTTCATCCAAAATGTTGTGACAAGGTAAATGTTTTTGGAGTCAAAATGGTTACAGTGTGTATCTCCAGTTGTGAACATGTTCGATTTTTGTAATATCAAGAAATGTAATGATATTGTGACTCAGAAGTGCTTCCGGCTAAAGTTTAAAAACCGTCGCATGTAAAGGAAAGTAAAATTTGGGAGAGGATCATGGTTCCCTGTATGATAGCATAGCTTGTTATTCATCGTAGTCACAGTTTTAATTTGTGGCACAGTTGTAAATAGTGATCAATAATGAATAATAAGTGCAGTTGACTCAAGTCTTGACTTGGGACCATAGTTGTTTATTGCCGTAGCAATTTCATCGCAATTAGGAACAAATGTGGTTAATGAATTGTAATTGAAGGTCGTCGTCTTGAATTTTTATTGCACATTTTTTTCTTGAAACTTTAATCACACATGTTGTTATGTCACAATTCCAGGTGTTATGAAAAGTTGCGTGTATTGTCAATGCCATTTCAAAATTACAAAAAAACTAATGTTGCAGCTAACTTATGTGTACTTGTAATTTCAATAGTTGTGGCTCTGTGGTAGAAATTGACAGCTAACTAAAACCAGGTTGGATTGCTGATATGTCATTTTTATTTGAGACTGAGATTTTGCTTGCTGTAGACGATCAATCTTGCGGCAATTTGCACGCCGGCGGATTACAACACACGCCCTTTGGATACCATCTATAGCAACTTCGTTGACTCGATTCCGGTGGTGGGTTTAGAAGATCGGGTCGTTTCTTGAAACGAGATCTCTTAAAGTATATGTGTATATATGTATGTAATTGGGTTGTTCATGTGATGCAGATTAAGTATTGCACTGAAAACAAGAAACGTTTGATCCATTTTTCTACGTGTGAGGTTTACGGGAAGACTATAGGAAGCTTTCTCCCAGAGGAATTTCGAAAGGTATCTCTCCTTATGTTTGTGCCCCTCGTTAGAATGCAAATTCATACGCTTGTTCTTGATGCAAATGAATGTCCACCTCGCGTCATAGCAAAGTGTAAAATTAGGAGTTAGTTTTCAAAGTTAGTCGATAGGGTGATGTTTACTTCTTTTTTCATTTTCATTTTCAGTTCATGTGATTTTGTTGATAATATGCAATCATTAAACTGTTTTAAGAATTTACAAATATAATTATGAGAGATTAATTGACTTATTTCAATAGTCTCATCATTTTTAGAATTAAGATGAATTTGCATGATGCAGGACCCCAAATATTTCATTCTCAAGGAAGATGAGAGTCCTTGTATTTTTGGTCCAATTAACAAGCAGAGATGGTCTTATGCCTGTGCAAAGCAAATGACAGACAGGCTAATATATGGTACACAGTGACCTGGATTCGTCTTTAGTTGATGATAGTTATGATTAAATTTTCTTTCCCTCTTAACTTACTCTCAGTACTAACCCATAGCTGAGTACGCGGAGAATGGCCTCGATTTCACCATTGTGAGACCTTATAACTGGATTGGCCCAAGAATGGACTTCATTCCTGGTGTGGATGGCCCAAGTGACGGTGTTCCACGAGTCTTAGCTTGCTTCAGTAATGTAAATTAGCTAGTCCATTTTGTTTTCTGCAAATGTCTCCATGAATCATGATCTTAATAAACTACTGTGTTTCATAATGCTTGTTGTTCCAGAGTCTCCTGCGTGGGGAGCCTCTTAAACTTGTTGACGGCGGGAAATCACAGAGAACCTTTCTCTACATTAAGGATGCAATCGATGCTGTTGCGTTAATGATTGTAAGTTCAGATAGTTCAAAAGTGAACTTCCATCACCCATGTTGCTGTATGAGCTTGGACTAATGTACATGCCAACATGACACAGGACAACCCTGAGAAAGCAAATGGGTATATATTTAATGTGGGAAACCCAGACAATGAAGTATCTGTGAAAGAACTGGCTGAGCTTATGATAAAGGTAGCCCCAAAGCTTAAATTCTAACAGTTCTACCTTCTATACTCGGTCTGTAAATATACACTCATATTTTCTTTCAAATTAAGGCTTATGCAAAGGTGTCTGGTGCACCTGCCTCTAGTATGTCAACTGTAAACGTGAGTTCAGAAGATTTCTATGGTAAAGGCTATGATGATAGTGATAGGCGCATCCCTGACATGACATTTATCACCAGGCAGCTTGGTATTCAATCAATACTCTTTTAAGCCCTGTGTGTTTTTATTAAACAGAGTCTGAAAATTCATCTTAAAATGTATTCTTCTGGGTTTCAGCTTGGAAACCAAGGACACCTCTCGATGAACTGTTGGATGTTACCCTCCAATATCAACACCGGACATATTCTCGTGCCATAGAGAGAGAACTTTCAAAACCGACAAATTGACTACAAGTTTTTTTGGGAGATTCAGTTTACTTTTTATGTAAACATGCCACGAGAGGCAGAAAAATGTACATGCTACACTAATTGTGAGGTTATAAATCACAAATCAAGTGTATCTATAGGGTTTTTGAATGACAATTCTTCCCTTCCCTTGACACTTCAATTACTTCTTTTGTCCAAATTTTGTTATGTACACACCGATATAAAAGTTAGAGTTGAGACATTATTTCTAATCATTTCCCACATTTACATTGAACTGCATACGACATCTCTCTGAACTGTTCTACCTTCAGCATGTATGCTGCTAATATGGCAAGAGGTAGAGTTAGTAAGTGTTCAGTGACACCCAGTCTTGATCAATGAATGTTCATGCATTGATTGAACCAATAAGTATACTCATTCATGGTAAGATCCATTGATGAAATTCCATACCAAACATGACAGAAAGCACCTTGAAATTTTGTTAATTCTATTATTCTTCAAGATGGATAGAATTGTTACGCTTCATAAGGGAGCTTGTCTAGTTATGACAAAATTAATGTAGCAGAAAACTACCATCTCTAAGATGAAATCATGCAACACCAACTATGTAAGCATTCCAAGAATCTTGTTGCTGAAAACTTGTTGCCTCTTCATATTTTACATTCTTTCCCGCACCAAATCCCTCTGTCTTCATAATTTCCGCGATGTCTGGCATCTCTCGAACCCAAAAATGAACAGATCGAAATCCAGCCTCTTCCAGGCAATCCTTAATCTCAGGCAACGTCCACCTGTATAATCAAATAAAGATTACAATTATTGATCAATCACACCTCTTATGATGTTAAAATGACCAGAAATAAACAATCAAACCAGGAATAAACTTCAATAATGAGAAGTATTGAGCATAATTTTCACCTCAAAAGCGGAAAATCATTTCTTAAACTGAAGGTGGAAAAAATAAATATAGAACTTACAACCGCCAGCTGTATGAAAATGCATGACGGAGTTTTCTTTGTTCCTTCTTCAAATGGAAATGGAGGCTAATCCTTGTCTTCCGTTGAATGATATCAAATTCAGCTTGCTCCCATACATACTACAGATTTGATTACAAAGTCCATATTACAACTTCAATATTTGATAATCAAAGAAATTCAGTGAGAATATACTTGTTTCCATGCACTATAATAACATAGATTGTGGCAACATCATCATGTAAGTCTAATGAACTGTTACAAAATTAATGTCAAATAATATTATACCGTAAAATTAGGAAATCTTCTTTGAAGCCTCAACTTGTGCTCTGAAGATGTACCCCCATATAAATCCATCACAAAAATTCCACCTTTAGTTGACAAGGCATCACGGGCATGCTTGAAATACAAAACCAGGTCTGATCGTTTATGTAGACAACAGCAGCTGTAGTTAAAAGCGCACACAATATCTCTTCCAGGTAATGTTATGTTTCTCTTAGTAAACTTATCATCTTGAGCAACAGAGCCTGTTGGATCCTCAGATTCCAGCACACCAGTCTGCATATTTTCTTCATTCTGTGCCAATGAAAGGTCGCTTACCAGCTTCTGAGGATCCATGTTTACAAGTTTAGACTGCAGAGGTTGTAGGACATTCCCATGAAAGAGGGATATTCTTGAAAATCCATCAGCCCCAAGTGAAGGCACGTTGTTTTCCATGCACCAATTAAGTGCTTCATTATCCAAATCTAATCCTACTGCTGTTCTTCTTGAATCACTGCGGAGCCATTCTGTACTGAAAAACATAAATCCTAGCCAGGTAAGTTAACTTGGTCTGACAAAAAATATCGTGAGCCATCAAAAAGAGAAAAGGATTAACAGTGTTAGGAACTGCACTACAAAACCACAAGCAATGATGCAGAAGCTACAATATGTAGCATAAATTGAACTTGTGTTGACCACTTTGGATCTAACTAACAAAATTCATGGCTTTTTTGTAATTGGGGGTCCATTGTAACTCGAATTTGTAAAAAATGGTCCCTCAAATTTTTTTTGCGAAACATGGTCAAGTCCTTATAGGGGAGGATGACATTCAAGATGAAGTCGTCCTCCCCTACCCGGTTTCATTTTTTTTTTTTTAAAGTGATGTCTTCAAGGTGGAAGCCGGTTTTTTTATATATAAGATTGAAGTCGTCAACCAAGCCGAGGCTTACTTGCTCCGTATGAATATTGTTTGAGTTTTAGGAGAAGCAAAAGGTTGCATACCCTTATGAAGCAATGTGAAAATGCATCCGAAGGAGAGCAGCAGGAACAATTTTGTCATTCATGGTTGCTTTGTGAATAGAAGCAGCTACAATGGAGTCCACATGAGGCCACGTATTTTCATAGTAATTTACATTTAGTGCTCTCCTTCGGATGCATTTTCATGATTGCTTCATAAGGGTATGCAACCTTTTGCTTCTCCTAAAACTCAATGTCGGTTTCATTTTTTTTTTTTAAAAAAGTGATGTCTTCAGGGTGGAAGCCGGTTTCTTTATATATAAGATTGAAGTCATCAACCAAGACGACGGTTACTTGCTCCATATGAATATTGTTTGAGTTTTAGGAGAAGCAAAAGGTTGCATACCCTTATGAAGCAATCGTGAAAATGCATCCGAAGGAGAGCAGCAGGAACAATTTTGTCATTCATGGTTGCTTTGTGAACAAAAGCAGCTACAATGGAGTCCACATGAGGCCACGTATTTTCATAGTAATTTACATTTAGTGCTCTCCTTCGGATGCATTTTCATGATTGCTTCATAAGGGAATGCAACCTTTTCCTTCTCCTAAAACTCAATGTCGGTTTCACTCTTTTTTTTTTAAAAGTGAAGTCTTCAGGGTGGAAGCCGGTTTCTTTATATATAAGATTGAAGTCATCAACCAAGCCGACGGTTACTTGCTCCATATGAATATTGTTTGAGTTTTAGGAGAAGCAAAAGGTTGCATACCCTTATGAAGCAATCGTGAAAATGCATCCAAAGGAGAGCAGCAGGAACAATTTTGTCATTCATGGTTGCTTTGTGAACAGAAGCAACTACAATGGAATCCACATGAGGCCACGTATTTTCATAGTAATTTACATTTAGTGCTTTTCTTCGGATGCATTTTAATGATTGCTTCATAAGGGTATGCAACCTTTTGCTTCTCCTAAAATCAGTGCCGGTTTCATTTTTTTTTTTAAAAGTGATGTCTTCATGGTGGAAGCCGGTTTCTTTATATATAAGATTGAAGTCATCAACCAAGCCGACGGTTACTTGCTCCATATGAATATTGTTTGAGTTTTAGGAGAAGCAAAAGGTTGCATACCCT
>Ga0209589_1005705_pt1 | contig 21030 bp, 18 predicted proteins | sample CowpeawhiteBW_FD_187525 | JGI IMG/M metagenome (GOLD analysis project Ga0209589, IMG submission 187525) | Root nodule microbial communities of legume samples collected from California USA - Cow pea white BW (SPAdes) (version 2) | ecosystem: Host-associated > Plants > Roots > Nodule | place: USA... | reverse complement strand
TTTCTAAATAAAATCAAAGTAAAGTCTCAATTAAATTTAAAAACCCTTGAACTCATATGATCAACATGCATATAGATTTAAAATCATTACTTTTTACGTGATTCAAAGATAAAAGACATAGATGAATGAAAACCTCAACAATAATAAAAAGAACAAAGAAATTATTTCATTCTAACCTCAGAATCCATAATGAAATTACAATAGAATCAACCCAAGAAGTTTAGCACTCCATGAAACACAAAATAAAATAAAAATAGAAGAAGAAAGGAGAGAGAAAGAAATTAGGCCCCCCTAAGGGTTCCTAAATTCCGAAGTGCCGAGCTTGTTTTTTTTATCCTACTCCCATGGTCTCTTTATATAGGACTTGGACTGGGCTTTTCTGTTGCTAAAATCTCTCAAATATCTTTTAAAATAAAGATAAAGATAAATATTTAAAAATATTTGGAGAGATATAGACTATTTGACAAATATAGTTGGTTGATAATATCAATATCTAATATAATTAAATTAATTAATTACCTAAAGATGTATGATAAATTGTCACCAATTAATATTTTATTAATTTTCCAAATCAACCCTTTGCAATCTCCTCAAATTATCTTCTAAATAATCCAATATCTTCAAGGTATATTTGTTTGTTGTGGATCTCAAAAGATTCAAGAAGATCTTGTCATATTTAAAAAGATTTGAAAGTTAATATCTTTTAATATTTTGTGATATAATTAAATAAGATAATTATTTAAAAATATCAAATAAAATATCTAAAGATATATTTTTCCCAAATTATCTTCTATCATAAAGATAAAGAAAACCGCAAGGTCCAATTTTTTGTTGTTCTCTTCTTGGATTAACCAAACTTCTTCACTTTTTAAAGCTTTTCTTGTCATCTTCATGCAATGCTTTGCTTGGATTTTTGTGATTTTGATAATTTCTTATTCTTGGATTTATCTTTAAGGTGTCATGAAGCTGTAAGCAATTTATTTCCACACCTCCATAAGCTCAACTTAGTTGCAGCTGCACTAACACACCTCAAAATATCCAAAGAACATTTATGCAACTAAAAAGCTATTTTTAACAAGTTTTTGTATCTCATGCTCAATAAACCCAATTATAGGAAATCTCAATTACATCAATCTTTAAATATACAAATTCAATTAAATACCCATATTAAACACTAAATGAGGGCAAAAATATGCACTCATCAAAATGATTCATATTTTATATATAAAAATTCTTCAAAATTTCACAAGAAACTTATTGGCCAATACTAAGAGGGGATGCATATTCTGAAATATGAAAACTCCATCCTATTGTAACAATTTTTTTTAACTCTTTTTTCTATTTTTTAGTATTTACAATTTAAATAATCAATATTTTATATATAAAATTATTCAAAATTTCAAAAGAAACACGTTTGCGAATACTTAGAGGGGATCAGTGTTCTGAAATTTGAAAAATTTTATCTTTTGGTAACACGTTTTTAATTTTTTTTACTTATTTTTAAGTGTTTATAAATTAAATGATTCATATATCATATATAAAAATTGCTCAAAATTTCATAACAAACTTGTTGGCCAATACTAAGAGGGGATTGATGTGAAATTTGAAAAATTTCATGTTTTTGTCACACTTTTTTTTAACTGTTTTTACTTTTTTTACTATTTACAATTTAAGTAATTCATATTTTATATATAAAAATTATTCCAAATTTCAAAAGAAACACGTTTGTAAATACTATGAGGTGATGGGTGTTCTGAAATTTTAAAAATTTCATCTTTTTTGGTAACACTTTTTAATTTTTTTTTTACTTATTTTTACTGTTTACATTTAAAATAATTCGTATTTTATATATAAAAATTACACAAAATTTCTCAAGAAAAATGTTGGCCAAACTCAGAGAGGATTGATGTTCTTAAATTTGAAAAATTTCATCCTTTTGTAACACATTTTTTTAAAATTTTTTTACTATTTAAATTTTAATTAATCCATATTTTATATATAAAAGGTAATTCAAATTTTGAAAAGAAAGATGTTTGTCAGTACTTAGAGGGGATTGGTATTATGAAAATTGATATATTTCATCTTTTGTTAACACTTTTTTAATTTTTCTTTACTTATTTTTTACTATTTACAATTTAAATGATTCGTATTTTATATATAAAAATTGATCAAAATTTCACATGAAACTTGTTGGACAATACTAAGAAGGGATTGAAGTTCTGAAAATTCAAAAATGCAATCCTTTTGAAATACTTTTTATTTTTATTTTTTACTTATTTTAACGATTTTCAATTTAAATAATTTATATTTTATATATAAAAATTGCTCAAAATTATAAAAGAAACTTGTTCTCCAATACTGGGAAGGGATTGATGTTCTAAAATTTGAAAATTTTCATCATTTTGTAAAACTTAGTTTTGAGTCTTTTAACTATTTTTTATTCATTATAGTTTAAATAATTGATATTTTATATGTAAAAATTATTCCAAATTTGAAAAGAAACACGTTTGCCATTACTTAGAGGGGATATGAGTTCTAAAATTTGAAAATTTTCATCTTTTGGTAACGCTTTTTTAATTTTCTTTTTTACTTGTTTTTACTATTTAGAATTTAAATAATTCAAATTTTATATATAAAAGTAGCTCAAAATTTCACAAGAACCTTGTTGGCCAATACTAAGAGAAGATTGATGTTCTGAAATTGGAAAAATTTCATCTTTTTGCAACACTTTTTCTTAACTGTTTTTACTTTTTGTTACTATTTACAATTTAAGTAATTCATATTTATGTATAAAATATTTTCCAAATTTCAAAAGAAACACGTTTGTCAATACTCAAAGGGGATTTGTGTTTTGAAATTTGAAAACTTTCATCTTTTGGTTACAATTTTTTAGTTTTTTTCACTTGTTTTTGTTAAAACAGATTTGCCTAATAAAACCCAACCAAAAGAGGGGGTGAACTGGGTATTGAATCTTTAAGTGATTTTAAATGAATCTTGAAGGTTTCTTTAATCTCTATATCCCAAAAAACCAGTTTTATAGTTTTGTGTTAATAGACTATGTAAAGCAATTGAGAAAGACATAAAAGATGAGAGAAACAAAGAACACAACAATTTATACTAGTTCGATTCAAGATGAATCTACGTCCAGTCTTCTCCTAAGCAACCCACTTAGGAGTATTCCACTAAATCAATCGAGATACAAGAATTACAAGAGAATCTATATAATTCAAGACCCTAAAGACTAAGGAGCTTGATCTACAAATCAAGAACCCACTAGATGCAATGCATCCACATAATTGCACCTAGACCTTCACTTCACACAGTGAATCAACTGTAAACAGAAATACAATAGAAAAAGAAACAAGGAACGAATACACCTAGTGGATGTGCAGATTTATCATTTGATCCTAGATCCAAGCTTGACCCACAAAGGTTGAATCCACCATCAATCTTCTTGAATGTCCAATTGAATGATCTCCCAAACAAGCACAAGAACTCTATGAATCTTGATCTCAGAAAAGAAGTCTCTCAATTCGATTCTCAGTAATTCAGTTATTTTTCTCTCTGTCTCAAAACTAATTTCATAAACTAGTTTTATATAGAGTTCTGCTGTAGTTATTAATAGATTAGGAATTTACCTAATAGATTATCGTGAGTGTATTTTCACTGCATCAGTGTAGTGGTCTCAGCTAATCTATTAGTTAAGTAGCCAATCTATTTACGAGTTCTGCTTTTGGTCATATTCAAGAGTTTGATAGCTGATACAATTCAATGCAATATTGTTTTACATGTAATTCTAGATCTAAACACCTATTGCAAAAGATAGAAAAATAGGACTAAGCCTAAACTAGTGATGCACAAGATGCATAACTTTGGACATCATCAAAATCATCTTCGTTGGAGTTGAGCAAGCTCCCCCTTTCAACAATCTCCCCCTTTTTGATGATGGCCAATATGTGTCTTGCAACATAGAGGCAAACAACCTTTCTCCCCCTTTGGACATTAGCAAAAAGAGCAATAACATTTCAAATCACCACACAGAATAAGACAGTAGATGCATGGCCATGGCAACAGGGTAAGTAGAGATGAATGTATAAACCAAGCAAAAATGGTATCAGATACAGGCAGCAGATATAAGCAACACACAAAACAAGCATAAACCAATGAGCAAGTACAAATTTGTATAAGCAGATCCAACAATAGTGTTATCAGAGTGCATACAAGCATCAATCATATGAGCAATTAAGTAATGCAATATTAGAGTGCAAAGTATAAAGACATCAAAGTGCATACAATCAGTTAAGGATTACAGTACTAGCAGATGACTAATCTAATGAATTATGTAGTGTTCAAAAGCAAATGAGCCATAGCAGGAAAATGATAATCGATTAGAGAATTACCTAATGGATTAATTTATGCAGAAATTTGAAAAATGCACATTTTACTTCCTTTTTAGTGAACAAAACGTGCAATAAATTCAAAATATGGGAGTACTCCAACCAACAATTATTCTTGATCATAATAGAAGAGGAACTTTTCACCTTGGCAATGCCTAAAATTTGACCTTTGTTATTATCACCTCTTTGTAACATGATCATTAATTGGCTTTGTAAGATATCCTGCAGAAGTTCTTCACATCTCCTTTCATGTGTCTTGAGCATCCATTATATAGAAGCTACATTGTTTTCCTTGCATCAAGACACAGCTGAAACATAAATTAAAGAGAAGATGCAGGTACCCAATTGAACTTGGGTCCTTTCATGTTAGTGGTTTGAGGTGTTCCTTTAGGTACCCATTTGTAGTCTCCTCTAGGAACCCCACAATTTTTAACATAGCAGGAATTTGATGCATGACCAAGTTCAGAATAGTAGGAGAAAATAACAAATGTTGGTTTACTCATATTTAGAAAATTTTTGGTGCCTAATGGATTAGATTTGCCACTGTAACCTATTCCTTCTTTGTTAAGCACACTCCTTTGAGATCCTAACATTGCATCAAGGTTTGATCTTCCCAAGGTAAATTTTGAGAGAGTTTTCATTAGATAATCTATCTTTTCTAGCTGTCCTGGACAATTTTCACATTGGGGAGAGCTTGTGCCATCTTTGGACCTAGAGTGTTTCTCTTATTTTTCTAGTTTTTCAAGACTTGTTATCAAATTTTCATTTTCCTCTTCCAGTTGCTTTACTCTACCTTCAAGCCATTTAATTTCTCCTCTACGCTTATTATTTGACTTTTCCAATTTCGTGGCTTCCTTATGCAATTCATTAAAAGCATCAAGTAATTCATAGTAGTTATTCTCATCATCATTGGAGTTGAAACTACTCACACTGCTCTTAGAAGAGTCCGTTCCAGCCATAAGACAAAGGTTGGTTTCTTCCTCAATGCTTCCATCAAATTCACTATATGAGCTGGAGTCATTATTGTAAGCTTTCCTTTTCTTCTTATGCTTGTCTGCCTCACTTTTCTCTTATAGTTTTTGCTTCAGCTTGAGGAAGGGCATTCCGGTTTAATGTAACATCCCTACTAGATATTACTTATTTAAAATCAAGAAAATAAGAAAAGAAATCAAATGTAAAATCTTTTATTATTTCCAAACGCGAAAAATTTAAAATATCATTGAACGCGTCAAAACTATTCAATAATAGTAAATAAGTTCTCTACAATTTTTCCAAAATCCAAATAAAATAGCAACAACATAATAAATTCCTAGCTTCAACCCAAGCTAGCCCCTCTCTCCATCCATGAACCTACCTGCTCATGGCACAAGATCTCATGATCCACGTTTGCATCAATGCATACAACCAACGCACACAAAACTGCACTAAACTCTCTTGGGTTATGATGAGTTCAAATTTTTGCCCTCATTTAATGTTTTAATTTGGGGATTTAATTGAATTTTTGTGCTTAAGGATTGATTTAATTAGGATTTATGATTATTTGATTTATTGAGTATGTAAGGTAAAAATGGCGTAAAAATTGCTTTTAGTTGCATAAAATATTATTGGATATTCTAACGTTTGTTAATGCAGCTGAAGTTTAATTTGGGTCATAAAAAGTATGGATTTGAAATATTCAAAGTTACAAAATAAGTCCAAAATCAGCAAATTCTGGAAAGAAATAGTCAGGAGCTAAATGCACCCCCTTTTTTTATTTACACACTCCTTCTAAAGTGGACAACCAAAATCCTGTTCTACACCTTAGTTTCTACTAAGTTGCACCCCTCTTACCACTTAAACTAGATGCTGCCATGTAGCAATCCTCAACTTTTAAAATTGGCCAACCAAAACAAGCCACGTGGCATTAATCCTTGCACATGCATGTGAACCAATCAGGGCGTGCCATGTCATCATCTTCATCTCTCCCATGAGAAACCCTAATTTCTCCTCAAACCCTAGCCGCCACCATACCAGCAGCCACCTCCATGCCGTCCACCTTGCCGGACAATAAACCAACGCAGATCTGCACTACATCCAACCTTGCAGCCATTACGGAACCTGCGACAAGAGACAATCACCACCACGCCTCTACAAAGCTTCCTCGCGCACCAACCATGGCAATAGTTGCAACGCACCTGCTCGAGTAGCACCTCCATTGCAGCAGCGAGAGCAAAACACAACTGAACCATGCACCACCGTCAGCAATGCCGGCCACCAAGCAACTTCACCGGGAAACGCAAAGGCGAGCAGCCACCATGGATGCAGTTTCGTGAACAAGCTCCAACCATAACACCTGCATAAACCCTAATTCTGGAGAGAGAAAATGCACTACCACGTGTCAGCATATGATAGGGAGTCAACTGGTCAACACTAGTCATCTGATCAATATTGTAAAAATGGTTAAACAAGAGGGACAAAATTGGAAATTTGACAGAAATTAAGTTGCTAATTAATTCAAAAAAAATAAAAGATTTTAGCAACCAATGAATAAAGTCCAAAATCCAGACGAAGCCTATAAAAAGAGACCTAATAGAGCAGAAGAGAATAATTTAGAACTCTCTAGTTTTGGCAGATACCATTATCCACCACATTGCTCATTCTTCCTTTCTTTTTATATTTCTTTCCTTCATCATATTATCATGTATTCCATCAAAGCCATAGAGGGATAAGCTTTTAGGGTTGATTCCACTATAATTTCTTAACTGGATTCTGAGGTTAGATGAATTTATGTATTTGTTATTTTGATTATTGTTGTGGTTTTTGTTTATCTATATGCTTTGCTTCTTAATCGAATACAAAATAATGATTTTAAATCTATACGCATGCTAATCATACGAGTTAAAAAGTTTTTAAATTCAATTGAGACTTTACTTTGATTTTATTTAGGAACATTCATTTGACTAAATAAGTTTTTGCCAATAATTGAGAGTGCACTTTGATTAAAGGTAATTACTTTAGCTAAAATTAGTCAAGATTTTTCTTTGATTAATTAAGTTTTCTATTTGGTGAGGAAACAAAGGAATAAACATGATCAGGCATAGTAAAATTTAATTAAGACTGTACTTTGGTTAAATTTACTATGGATAATCTAAAAATTCTCACTTTTAATTGAGACTGTACATTGATTGATTGTAAATCAACAACAATAATTAATTTAACAATAATCTCTAGATAACCGATGATGAATCCTATTTTGAAACAAGCAGTGGAATTGATCTATTTTCTATTACTGTGTTTACAATCTCTTATTTGCGTGTCATTTATTCTTTGCATATCAAAACCCCATATTTTTATAGTTACTAGTTTTAATTTCATTTTTATCAAATATTTGAAATCAATTCCATATTCGTTGTGAGACGACTCAGGGTTATCTTAACCCTAACTAGTTTGTTCACTACTAACTTGGCAATACTGAAGTTGCTAAAGTTAAGTAGTGGTAATTTGAACGCCTAACAACAACGATATCAATCTTCTAGAAATCATGTTGTGATGCACATACAAACGGAAATATTATATTTTTCACACATGAGTTAATCTTTTGAGTTTACAAGATAATCAAAATAAGAAAAACACTTAAGTTAAATGCATATTTTCTCACTGAAATTCGCTCAAGTGTTTTGGCTTGTGTTTCCACTCAAAATACCCATGCAAGTATTCACTCTTAATGCTTAGGAAGACTCTAATATTCACAGCTTTTAGAAAATATGCATTCAAAAATCATGAGGACTTTTCATAGGTTATAACGGAGCCAAGGCAAAGGTAGGAAATTTTTTTTAGGATTTTTAGTGTTTTTGAAATAGTAAGGTAGAAATAATTATGGAGCATAGTTTCAAAAACAATCCCTTCTTTTCTTTTTTTCTCTTTTATCCTTTGTTGCTCTTTTTCAAAAAGCAATCATTTTTCATTTCAACACTCTATCATCAATTATTTTCCTTTTGCCATTTTTATAACTTTTTAGGGGGAAATACTCACCCCCACACTTTATTCTCAACCAATCTTAACATAATCCACTAGCTCTTTCTTTCTCTCTAAGGTAAGGAAAAACATAGTCTTTTTTCTTTTTAAGGTTTAGCAATATGCTCGAAACAAGAAAAAGAGGTTTAAAGCTCAAAGGGTCTACCAATGGATCAATGTCATGGTTAGCTTATTTGACTAAGTAGCTAAAAACAAGAAATGCCTCAATCATATCAAATCATGCATATTCACCTAAGATGCAAAACAAAAGAATCAAGCTGAACATTTGAGTACCAACAAGACATGAGCAAGTCACACAAGAAAAATAGGAATGACACATGGTAGTTCATCCTTACAATAAAGCTCAAAACTCACAAGGTCAAAACTCTTTCACAAAAGATTTATTCCACAAACTCTCAAATCAACTCAATTAGTAATTCACAGAAACAATCCACTCATAGCACATGAATTTTATTTTCCCAGAATTATGATTGTTCCAATTTGTGAATCAAATCCCAAAATCCAATGTCAATATGTTTTATTGAAAACATGAATTATTTAAAAAAACAAACAAACAGAAAACAAAATTAGAAAAGAAAAATAAAACAAATAGAAAACAAAATCAGAAAAGGGGGAAAATAAATTTTCTCCCCACACCCCCACACTTTATCCATGCATTGTCCTCAATGTATTCAATATATAATGTAAAGAAAAAGTATGAAGTGTACTTACCTTCTTAAGGCGGAAGGTATGCTGGAGAAGTCAAGTTCATCCCATCTATCGTCTTATTCACCATATCTTGATTTTCATTAAATATCCGAAGACGATGCCCATTAACTTTAAAAGTTCTTTCTGAGGATTCTTCCTTAATCTCCACTGCTCCATAAGGGAAGACTTCTGTAACAATGAATGGTTCTTCCCAAGTAGAGCACAACTTACCACTCATGTGACCAAGCTTGGATTTGTATAGTAACACCTTCTAACCTACCTCGAAATCCTTTCTAGCCACAAGCTTTTGGTCATGGAACTTCTTGGTTTTCTCTTTGTAGAACTTTAAGTTGTCACAGGCTGCAAGCCAAATCTCCTCTAGTTCTTGCAACTGCAAGCCAAACCTACAAAAAATGTTAGAGCTGACAAAACTCATGACAACTCGAGCATCATTAGTCCTTGTAGCTATGGCTTCCACCCATTTGGAGACATAGTCTACAATAAGCAAAATATAAGAAAACCCAAAAGAAGGAGGAAAAGGACCCATAAAATCAATACCCCAAATATAAAATACCTCACAATATAGCATGGGTTATTGAGGCATTTCATCCCTTATTGTAATGGATCTTGCTAGATTTTGACACTACTCACAATTTTCATACACCCTCTGTGCATCTTTAAAGATAGTAGGCCAATATAATCAACAATCCAACACTTTTCTACCCGTTCTTTGTGTGCCATAATGTCCACCAAAAGGAGACAAATGAAAAAACTCAAGCACATAAGGTATCTCGATATTTGGCACACACCTTCTTATGACATGGTCACTACCAATGCGCCATAAGATTGGACCTCCCCATATATAGTACTTTGCCTAACTTTTTAGCTTGGTTCTTTCATACTTGGAGAATGAAGGAGGAATAGTAAAAACAATCAAATAGTTAACAATGTCAACAAACCAAGGTTCAGAAAACATACCTTTCACAACAGTCAACTCAAGGAGGACTTCATAAGGAAAGTCATCTTGATTGGGAATGTTATCTTCTCCATTTTCAGTCCCGCTAAGATGGTCAGCTACTAAGTTATTTGCCCCACTTCTGTCTCGAATCTCAATGTCAAACTCTTGGAGCAGTAGCATCCATTTAATCAACCTTGGCTTGGAATCTACTTTCTTCAGAAGGAATTTTAATGATGCATGATCAGTGTAAACAATTACCTTGGAACCAAGTATATACGGTCTGAATTCGTCCAAGGCAAACACAACAGCCAATAATTCCTTCTCAATTGTGGTGTAGTTAGCTTGCGTTGTGTCCAATGTTCTAGAAGCATAATATATCACATGTGGTAGCTTCCCATCTCTTTATGCCAGCACCGCTCCTACTGCAAAGTTTGATGCATCACACATCAACTTGAATGGTAGTGTCCAGTCATGTGGCTGGATGATAGGAGTGGTAGTAAGCGCCTTTTTCAATGTATCAAAAGCATCTTTGCACCTCCCTCTAAAGTCAAATGCAACATCCTTTTGCAGTAAGTTGGAGAGAGGGTTGGCTATCTTGCTGAAGTCCTTGATAAACCTCCTGTAAAATCCTGCATGTCCAAGAAAAGATCAAACCTCTTTCATGGAAGAGGGGTAAGGTAATTGTGAAATAATATCAATTTTAGCAGGATCTACAAAGATACTATTCTTGGAAAGAACGTGACCTGAAACTATACCTTGTTCCACCATAAAATGACATTTTTCAAAATTTAAAACAATGTTAGTTTCTTCACATCTCTCCAAGACTCTAGCAAGATTAGACAAGCAGTGATCAAAAGATGAACCATATACACTAAAGTCATCCATAAAAACCTCAATACAATGCTCCAACAAATATGTAAAAATACTCATCATACATCGCTGAAATGTTCCAAGAGCATTGCAAAGGCCAAATGGCATCTTCCTACAAGCATATGTACCGAATGGACAAGTAAAGGTGGTCTTATGTTGATTCTCGAGGGCAATACAAATCTGAAAATACTCAGAGAATCCATCAAGAAAACAATAAGGAAACTTACATGTCAATCGGTCTAACATCTGGTCCATGAATGGTGAAGGAAAGTGGTCCTTCCTGGTGGCCTGATTTAGTCTTCTATAATAATCAATATAGACCCTCTAACTATTTTGAATACGAGTATGAATCAACTCGTTCTTCTCATTCTTGACCACGGTGATCCCAGATATCTTGGGGACCACATGTACAGGACTCACCCAAGTGCTGTCAAAAATAGGATATATAATACCTGCTTATAGCAACTTAGTGACTTCCTTCTTCACAACCTCCATCAACTGAGGATTCAATCTCCTTTGAGGTTGTCTTAATGGCTTAGCATCCTCCTCCAAGAGTATTCTATGCATGCAGAAAGAAGGACTAATACCAAGAATATCTGCCAAAGTCCAGCCTATTGCTCTCTTGTGATCTTTGATAAATTGCAACAACTTTTGTTCCTGCTCATCAGTAAGCAAGGCAGATATAATAATAGGGAGTTTCCCATCCCTCTCAAGATAAGCATATTTCAAATGAGATAGTAAAGGTTTCAACTCCAAAGTGGGTAGCTGTTATACAGATGGCAACATTTTACTACCTAAGGTAATTTCAGCCACCTCAGCATCACACTCGGACGTCACAGACATATCATATAGTGACACCGCGTCCTCAATATCACATGTTTTATAGTTTTCTATTTCGTCTAAAATCGAGCCCGAAATATTCGAAAAAGAAAAATCCAAAAAAAAAAGAAAAACCAGAAAAAAAAATACAAAAATCCAAAAGCAAAATTGTTCACTACATTACTTAATAAATCAATACAAAACAAAGAATGGTCTTCGGTCGGGTGCTTCATGACTTCTAGCACATTGAACTACACCTTCTCATCTCCTATCTCCATAGTCAAGGATCCTACATGCACATCTATCTTGGTACGTATTGTCATCATGAACGGTCTTCCCAAGATAATTGTGGTTGAACTCATTCCTTCATCATCCTTCATGTCCAAGATGTAGAAATCTGCAGGAAAAATTAACTTATCCATACGAACAAGCACATCTTCTAGCACACCTGTAGAGTTAACTGTGCTACGGTACTTAAGAGGTCCAAGATGAAATGAAGTAAAAATTGATAAAGGCATTACATTAATGGAAGCTCCTAAATCTAACATATCATTGTCAAACTTAGTACTTCCTATAATGCAGGGAACAAAAAACATACCTGGATTCTTATACTTTTGCGGCATTCTGACTACAGGCTTCTTAATTAAGCTAGACACATTTCTTCCCATGTTCACTACCTCTTTGTCCATAATACGCCTTTTATGTGTACATAATTCTTTGAGAAACTTGGCGTATTTAGGAATTTGTCTTACAACATCCAACAAAGGGATGTTTATCTCCACTTTCTTGGAAGTATTCAAGATTTCTTTGTGTAACTCCTCCATCTTTTTAGTTTTTGGTTTCAAACGGTTTGGATAGGGAGAAAGAGGAGAATAAGGTGAAGAATTTTCAGAGGAAGTATTACGGGATACTAACCTGGAGTTTCACTGGGTTTAGGCATTTCAGATGTTCTTATGTTGCTTCTTCTAATCCTCCACTTTCATTATCAGGTACAACTTCATTCTCCTTTTCTTCATCTTCTTGGGCATCCCCAAGGCCTTGTATTTGCTTACCCGATCTTAAAGTAATAACACTTACATTTCGTGGGTTGATTATAGTTTGTGCAGGCAAATTGCTCGAGCCTTATTGAGACTTCATCTGGTTCAACTCATTTGCCATATGTCCAATCTGGTTCTACAAATTTTGATTAGTTGCTTCCATCGTCTGTTTCAACTTATTGATTTGTCCCTTCATCATGCCAGCCATCATTTTCATCATTGTTTCCATGTTTGAGTCATCAAAGGTTGCAGCTGGTTGTGGTTGTTGCCTCTGTTGAGGTGGAACATAGACTTATTGGTGTTGAGACTTTTGATTTGCCCATTTCTGGTTGGGATGTTCCTTCCAACTTGGGTTGTACTTGTTGGAGGACAAATCATGGTTGTATTGTTGCTGAGGTGGTCTATTATTTCCATAAATGTTTGCAGCATATGTCTGAGGTTGTTCACTATCTAACGTCCCTAGACTTAAGCTCACATTTTCCATCTGGATATTGGATGCACATGTTTTGTATGATTGTTGCATCTGGTGAAGCCAACTCTCTTATTATTCTTTCTTACATTCTAACTTCTTGAATTTCTGGTTCAGGTTATGGATCAGAAGATATATTAATCACCGGAGGTGATTCTAGCAGTACACTTTCAGTGGTAGGTTCAGATGATGATGGTGCTCCTCTAGTAGAACACCCGAGTTTAAGTGTCCTACTAGATTTACGCAAGTTCCTTTCAAGTTTTGGATCAAGTTGATAGAATTGACCTGGGTTGGCCCGAGTCATGCACTACGCAGTTCATGAGTGCGTATTTTTGCCCTCATTCAGTGTTTAATTCTGGGTATTTAATTGAATTTATGTGCTTAAAGAGTGATTTAATTGATAATTCTGATAATTAAGCTATTTGAGCTTGTGTGATAAAAATGTCTTAAAAAGTGACTTTTAGCTGCATAAATTATTTTTGGATATTTTAACGTTTGTTGATGCAGCTGAAGTTAAAATTAAGCTTATTTAAAGGTGGGAAAATAAATTGATTGAAATTACAAACATGTTTTAATAAGGCTGAAATTAGCAAGTTTTGGAAAAATCACTTCTACACCCCAGTTTTTACTTATACACTCCTCTCTTTCTAAATGGGTCTCATCAAAAACCTATTCTGCACCCTCTAATATATCTATTTACACCCCTCCTACCACTTAAAATCCACTCAACCCGATGCTTCCATGTGGCAATCCTCAACTTTCAAATTAGGCCAACCATATGCTGACATGTGGCATTAATCCTTACAAACACATATGCACCAATTAGACACTGCCACGTCATCATCTCCTCCATCTCACACATGAAACCCTAACCCTAATTTCAACCACCATGACCACCCTTCACGGCAGCTGCCGCCGTTCACCATCAAAGCACTGTGAGTTGTGCTCCACCATGCCGGAAATCGTGCACCTTCACGCATCCATGGCAGTACCACCATCTTCATCACAGTTCCACCATCTTCCTTCTAGTCGGTGAATATTCGCACCTGCACCGTTCACGAACCTGCACCATCTTCATCATCTTCACCGCGCCGTCCACCATGGAAGTGCGCTTGGAACGTGCAGCAACGCGACCGACACCAACCTTCTATACCACCGCGTCGCCATTACCACGAACCTGCAACTCACCGGCAGCACCACTCCCTCGTGAGCAACATCGCAGCAGTGCCTGCAACAGCCTTCACGTTCACAGATCAGCACCTGCAACTCGCCAGAAAATGCGAAACCGCAAACCTCCACGAACAAGCGGCAATGCGTAGAAAGAGCAGCAGCTTCTAGACCAACAGCAACCACCGCGAGTTCCTGTAGTAACGGTGAGCAATCACCACGCATCTGCACGGAGCTGGACCATTGCACCGTCAGCCATGGAAACGTAACAGCCGTCACACGAAGCTTACCTTCATTCTGCGACGGAAACCCTAATTCTGATATGAGATAAAGAGAAGGCTGCCATGTGTCTTCCTATCAATGGACAGTCAAATAGTCAACTAGTCAAAAGTTGGTCAAATCTGGTCAAAAAGTCAAAGACTGGTCAAAGGAGAGGGGTTTAACTACAAATATTGATATTTTTAGATGTCTCTGCAAATTTGGACTACAAGATTAAAAATGGTTTATTGAGAAAATTAATGCAAATATTATTTGTTAATAATTTATAAGATATCTCTAAATAATTAATTAATTTAATTATATCATAAATTATTAACCAAACTATATTTGTCAAATAGTCTAGATCTTTCCAAATATCTTTGAATATTTATCTTTATCGTTATTTTAAAAAGATATTTGAGCGGTTTTAGCAACTGAAAAACCCAGTCCAAGTCTTATATAAAGAGACCAAAGGAGAAGCAGAAGAGAAACAAGCTCGGCACGTCGGAATTAAGGAACCCTTAAGGGGACCTAATTTCTTTCTCTCTCTTTTCTTCTCTCTATTCTTCTATTTTTATTTTGCATTCATGGAGTTCTACACTTCTTGGGTTGATTCCATTGTAATTTATTAATTGGATTCTGAGGTTAGATCAATTAATTTCTTTGTTCTTTTTATTATTGTTGAGGTTTTCATTCATCTATGTCTTTTATTTTTAAATCACGTAAGAAGTAATGATTTTAAATCTATATGCATGTTGATCATATGAGTCCAATGGTTTTTAAATTGAATTGAGACTTTACTTTGATTTTATTTAGAAATCTGTGTTCGTTGGAAGACGAAATTGGGTTACTTTACCGTATCTATTTTGTTGACTACTATCTTAGCAATATTGACGTTGCTATAGTTTAGTAGTATTAATTTGATCGCGTCAATGACAGCGTCCATTTCAAAGTGTTCTGTTTTTTTTTCTTCCAATTCCTGTTTTGGAGAAAGATTTCAGGAAAGAAATAAGTTTAGATGTCGTTGGGTCCACTCCCAAGAAAGAGAGGTGCGTCATAGTGGACAACTGAAATACCAAGTCTTTCCTAGATTGAGTTTTCCTAATTAGTCTAAAAAAATTTCTTAAAAGAAATTCTTAATCAAAACAAAAATAGAACTTTGCTTGAAATATATAAAAAGAAAACTAAAGACTACAAAAAACACAAACTCTATTAAACGTATATGCGTAAAAAAGAATCAAAATATAAGAAATACTAACCGTATTCCCCAGCAACGGCGCCAACTTTGATATCGCTGTCGTTAGGTGTTCAAATTACCACTACTTAACTTAAGCTACTTCAATATTGCCAAGTTAGTAGTGAACAAACTAGTTAGGGTTAAGATCACCCTGAGTCTTCTCACAACGAATACGAAATTGATTTCAAATATTTGATAAAAATGCAATTAAAACTAGTAACTATAAAAATATGGGGTTTTGATATGCAAAGAATAAATGACACGCAAATAAGAGATTGTAAACAGGTCAATTCCACTGCTTGTTTCAAAATAGGATTCTTCATCGGTTATCTAGAGATTATTGTTAAATTAATTATTGTTGTTGATTTACAAATCAATCAATGTAAAGTCTCAATTCAATTGTTAAAAATTCTCACTTTTAATTGAGATTGTACTTTGATTAAAAGTGAGAATGGCAACAAATGAATTGAGACTTTACATTCTGCTCCGAAAAGAAAAGAAGATTGATAGTTCTTCTTGCCCCAAATTGGATTTCCCCTAGTGCTCTCCCAACTCAGCTTTCTTGATTCCCTCTGACTCTCTTTTTCACTCAAAAATTCGTGCTCTCCTTTCACTCTAGATTTCAGACTTCAAAAACCCTTCTAATTACCTTATTTTCCCCTTTTATATGGTCCCTAAATATGGTTAATAGAAAAAAAATGAAAAGTGGCCTTTTAATGTTTATAATTATCTCCCTTGGCTGCCCATTGCCTTTAAGGTTTTCCCACCCCTTCATAATCAGGCCACCCCTTATGTTAGCAAAAATAAATAAGTCAATTTCATTCTCAGTAAGGTTTGAACACACAACCATGAAATTACGAAGTCAAAGCACCACCAATCCAACCAATTCATACTTTTGTGATAATTCCTATAATTTTAGGATTACATTATCACTACTCACATTCATTCATAACCTCAAAATAATGCACAAATAAAATATCATACAATTGGCATACATAGGACTTGAACCCACGTCCTCTCACACAATTAAGTACTGTCAACCATTTAAGCTAGTACTATTCCACGTCACAATAATTAGCATTAAATGCCACAAAGGCTTTTACTACCCACATTTATTAAATAATTATATATTTAATTATTTAAATTTCTCTGGTCTTACATTCCCGCACCTCGAAAGCTTTTCGTCCTCGAAAATTAAACTTACCAGGAAACAAGTGCGGGTAGGATTGCCTCATGCGATCCTCGATCTCCCAGGTCATCTCCTAAGTAGTCTCATCTTAGAGGACCTACATTGTCTGAATCTCATTTCCTCTAAGCTTCTTCACTTGAGAGTCTAGTATTTTGACCAGTCCAGTATTCACGTTCAGATCCTCCCTGATCTGGATGTCATCCGATTCCAGCACACGCGAGGGATCTGCTACGTATTTCCTCAACTATGAAACGTTAAATACGTTGTGCAGGTTCACCAGATGCGGTGGAAAGGCAATCTCATATGCTGTCATGCCTATCCTCCTCAGGATCTGATATGGCCCAACAAATCTTAGAGTTAACTTCCTTGATTTGATAGCCCTTCCAATGTCAGCCGTCGGCGTGACTCTAAGGAACATATGATCCCTTATCTCAAACTCTAAAGGTCTCCTCCTCTTATCTGCGTAGAACTTTTCTCTGCTCTGTATCGCTTTCATTCGCTCCTGGATAGCTTTGACTTTATCAGAAGTCTGCCATAAGAACTCTGGATCCAATACCAGGGACTCACCATCCTGATTCCAACACAACTGGTCCTACATCGACGTCCATATAAAGCCTCAAACAGTGCCATACCAATACTGGAGTGATAGCTGTTCTTGTAAGTGAATTCCACCAATGAAAGCACCTCACTCCAACTCCCCATATGATCCAGCATATAAGCTTGTAGTAGATCCTCCAATGACTGGATCGTTCGCTTAGACTGCCCATCTGTTTGGGGATGATATGCAGAACTCATCCGCAATTGAGTCCCCAAAGCTGCCTGTAGAGTTTGTCAGAAGCGAGACGTGAACCTCGGGTCTCTATCAGATACGATGCTTGCCGACACTCCATGCAATCTGACTACCTCTCTAACAAACAACTCGACCAGCTTGTCCATTGACATCTTTTGATTAATTGCCAAGAAATAGGCACACTTAGTCAACCTATCAACATTTACCCAAATTGAGTCATGCCCTTTAGCAGATCTTTGAAAATTTGGTCACGAAGTCCATGGAAATACTATCTCATTTCCATTGCGGATTATCCAGTGGCTGCAACATACCACCTGGTCTCTAGTGTTCAATCTTTGCCTTTTGACACACCAAGCACGATGCCACAAAGTCGGCGAAATCAATCTTCATTCCGTTCCACCATAAGGACTATTTCATATCCTTATACATCTTAGTCATACTTGGATGTATAGTAAGACGACTTTTGTGACACTCTTCTAGAATTTGTTTCCTCAACCTCCAATTTCTCGATACACATACCCTGTCTCGAAAGCGCAGGATGCCATCTGATCCCATCCTGTAATCCTTCCCCTTCTCAGTACCCAACCAACTCACAAAATGCTACAGCTCAACATCCTTCTTCTGCTCATCTCAGATCATTCCATGATGTCACTGGTCAATGTCATCACACTGCACCTGATAGAATCCTCTTCCAGCTGTATACCTAGATTCATATCCTTGAGCTTCTCAATTAATTCCAGCTCTGTAATGATCATTGCCGATACATGCATCCTCTTTCGTCTCAAGGCGTCCGCCACCACATTTGCTTTACCTGGATGGTAAAGTAACTCAAAATCATAGTCCTTGAGATACTCCATCCAGCGTCGTTGTCTCATATTCAACTCCTTCTGGTTAAATAGGTACTTCAGGCTTTTGTGATCGCTGAAAACCTAGAATTGGGAGCTATATAAGTAGTGTCTCCGTATCTTAAGAGCGAACACAACCGCAGCTAACTCTAGATCATGGGTGGGGTAGTTCTTTTCATGAACTTTTAACTTCCTTGAGGCATAGGCTACTAGCCTCTTCTCCTGTATCAGCATACACCCCAAACCCTGATAAGACGCGTCGCAATACTCCTCAAACCTCTTACTTGTGTCTGGTATAGCTAGTACTAGAGCTGTTCTTAAACTCTACTTCATCTCTTTAAAACACTCTTCACACGTCTTTGTCTAGGAGAATGATTGGTCTTTTCTAGTGAGCTGGGTCAAAGGACTCACCATTTTAGAGAACCCCTCCACAAAACTCCTGTAGTATCCGACCAAACCCAAGAAACTTCGTACTTTGGTCACCGTCCGTGGCCTTTCCCATTTCAACACTGTATCAATTTTGCTGGGATCCATTGCAATACCATGTGAAGAGATCACATGCCCCAGAAACTGTACCTCATCCAACCAAAACTCGCACTTAGACAACTTTCCATAGCGATGATGTTCTCTGGGTACTGCCAATACAAGTCTTAGATGATCTGCATGCTCCTCCCTATTCCTGGAGTAGATGAGGATGTCATTTATGAACACCACCACAAACTTGTCCAAATAGGTGCGGAAAATCGGATTCATGTAATCCATGAAGACTGTTGGAGCATTGGTCACTCCAAATGGCATTACTACATACTTGTAATGTCCATATCTCTACCTAATTGTTGTCTTCTGGACGTCTTCTGGTTTGACTAAGATCTGATGGTATCCAGATCCCAAATCAATCTTGGAAAACACGCATGCTCCTCTCAATTGGTCCAACAGATCATCAATCCTCAGCAATGGGTACTTTTTCTTTATTATAAGCTTATTCAGCTGCCGATAGTCCCACACAACCGAGAACTCCCATCTTTCTTCTTCACTAGTAACACCGGACCTCCCAACGGCGATGCACTCGATATGATAAGTCTCTTCTCTAGTAAATCCTTTATTTAATTTTTCAACTCTACTAGTTCTGCAGTGACCATCCTGTACGGAGCTGCCAACACTGGACCCACTCCAAGGATTAGATCAATAGAGAAATTTATGTCCCTGCTTGGTGGCAATTCGGGTATTTCGTAAGGAAATACGTTGGCATACTCGTCCAATACTAGTATACTTCTGATGAAGGATTATCTTGTTCCTTTTTAAGATTATTGAATATGGTGTGAGTTGATTAAGAAAACTAAGCGAAATCCCCACTGGACATTAAGATAGCAAGCTATCTAGATGTGAAGGTTCCTTTCACAAAGCTCAAGAGAAGAAAATGATCGATTGATTCAAAACAAAAAGGAAACGGAAAGCACATAAACCATAGAAAACCAAGAACAATTAAAGGAAGAAGAAAACATAAAATGGAAAGGAAAGAAATGGTAAAAAAGTGAGAAGCACGCCACTACAAGGCTAGGCTAGAAGCCATGACAACCTTGAAGATGAGTGGATGTGTGCCGCCACTTGCTATGCAAGATAAGTCTTAAAAGTATTCACTCCCAAGGAAGGAAACTCTCACAAATGGTTGAGACAAAAGAGTGTTTTTACTTCAAAATGTTCAACCCTTTTACATGTCTAGGAGCACCCCTTATATAGAAGAGTTTAGGGGCCTCCAAGCAAATAAAAGATACCTAAGGATGTCTCTACAAAAATCCAACCCTAGCTTCTAGAAACTAGGTCAAATAAGGTTTCAAAAATGAGAGACAAAAGAGACAACTATGGTGTGTGCAAGGCTAATTTCGTTCTAGCACAAAAGGACACAAAGAATGTGTCTCATATGTCTCTAAAAAGTGGCCAAAGTGTGCTAAATTCAAAGGAGACCAAAGGTACATAGGTACACTTGCTTTATGCCTTTTTCTTTATGCTTTATGCATTTACTTTACTCTCACCTTCACATCATTTATGCTCCCCAATCACCATGCGCCACCTAGCATTGCTTTCTTACTCCTAATTAAGCTACAAAGCAAATAAACATAGATTAGCATGTTGGCTTAAGTCAAGTCAACTATAGTCAACAAGTCAAACCTAGTCAAAGGTCAACAAGTTAACTAAAGTTGATTCAACTAAGTCAACTTAGGGAATCAAAAATAACAAACACAAATGAAAGGGATGAAGGATTAGTGAACTTCCTTTCTAAACATGCTTAGTCTTC
>Ga0209589_1005704_pt1:0-20000 | contig 21032 bp, 9 predicted proteins | sample CowpeawhiteBW_FD_187525 | JGI IMG/M metagenome (GOLD analysis project Ga0209589, IMG submission 187525) | Root nodule microbial communities of legume samples collected from California USA - Cow pea white BW (SPAdes) (version 2) | ecosystem: Host-associated > Plants > Roots > Nodule... | reverse complement strand
GATGCGAAACTCTGAAATTTTTGTTAAAGGAAATCTTACATTTCTAAATTTACATTGTCAATTGAATCTCTCTTAATATTTGGGAGACAAGCATAGTGTTAATGTACGAGTAGATTATTATAGAGCGAAAATTCCATGTAAATTCCATCGCGGGTCCGGTGTGTGAAACTTTAATGTTAATACAACACAAAGCTACTTAACAACGTTAGCTTCTATATATATAAAACAAAAAAAAAAAAACATAGTTTAAATCCAATTAAATTATTGTTCGTTGTTCATGTATAACACACATTTGAGACAACGAAAGTTATAATTTAAATGGAGACATATTATTATAAATATGTGTGTGTGCATACATATAAAAAAAAAATAGACAACAGAAAAGGAATACCATGAAGCGTAACATTTTTTGATGTAAAAAGTAACGAAAATTATATATTATAGTGTCGAAGAGAAGAACAGTAAAAGAAGTGAATTTATGATTAAAGGATAGTTCCAAGAACGTAGGAATTAAGAATCGCAGCATAGTGTACGCTGAGAAGAAAATTTCCAAGTTGGGTCTAAAGCCTAGAAAATTCATCTAAAGGGGTCCGAAAGTAATCGTTTCAATGGGGCAATGGGGTCTTCGTCTAGACCCAAAGAAAAGATCATAAAGTTTGAAATTCCAAGTAGCTACAATTGTTAACGACCAACGACCAAGTCATCGTTTCCACACATTCCACCCTTTTTTTTCATCGCCGTGTAAATGGAAACGCATATGCATGTTCTCTTTATATTCTTGCTTCCATTTTTCCTTTCAACAAGTGTCACCACCACAGCACCTACGTAGAAGCTTAGTACGAAGCTTGCACTTTCGGGAACATATATAAGTATTATTATCACACTTTTCTTTATATTTTCAATTTTCACCGCATGAGAAACAGCTAGAAACAATGGAAGAGGTAATTAACTCAATTCGACGCGCTTCTGAATTGGTTCAAAAGCTTGAACAAGACCTACCCAACTTGGCGAACCAACCAGGGACGCTGTCCCTGTCCATTGATCAGATAACTGAGGCTTTCACAGCTGCCAAGGAAAAGCTGTTGCTGATTTCCCGACACACCCAAACCTCGGAATCTCCTCCAATGTTGCTTCATGAAACGACACCCCAGCAGCCTCAGATGGATGCTACTCTAATGCAGGAGTGGTTAAGGTCTAGTCATGCACTAACCATTGATCAGTTGTTTCAAATGCAACGTGCTGCTGCAATGGGAGGGAGAGAGGTCGAAGATTCAGAGAGAACCATTGGATCTGAAGGAGATCAAGCCCAAGGAATCCACGCATCTTCTTCACGACCACGAAGAAGGTATCTATCTATCTATATCTTTTTAACAGTAATCACTTTTAACAAACTTTAACAACACTAACTGAAATTTCTTAAAATACATTTCATTTTTTGACTGAAAGATGAGATATGAAATAAGCGTGTTCAATAGGAGGGGACTACAGAAAGGTATTTATGGAGAGGTGTTTAGGACCCTCCTCGTACGAATAACAGATCACTTACAGATAAAGTTACCGACAATAATTAAATCAAAAAGAAGACAAAAGTACAGTAGTGGAGGGTTTTAGGTTTTTCCAGCTATAGCGATAAGCTTTAGTTTATGAATCTTAATGGGGGTGGCTCAAAAAGTAGAAGGAAACTTTCCAAGCTCTTTCTTGGTAATTAGGCAACGACTCACACAGACATCATATCAGCTACATTGTTGGTTAATTAACAACAGTAAAAAAACATGTTTTACAAAGTAGTTTCTCGGACATTATATGATTATGTCTCTAATTATACACATTAACTAGAAGCAGGGAAGCAAATCAAGAGAAGAAGAAAATTCTGGTTCCTGCCCCACAGTTTGGGAACACAGAGATGCCACCGGAGGATGGTTTCACTTGGAGGAAATATGGGCAGAAAGAAATACTTGGATCCAAATACCCGAGGTATGGTTGGTAGTGGTATAGATATAATTGCTAAAATAATTACACGTCTTCATCAATGCAACTTATATCAAGGGTATCGGGTCTTTTAGCTTACCTGTTAATATATATGACTATTTCTTCTTTCCTAATATTTTTTGTACTCTGAACTATCATAATGGAACAAAATAAAACGAAAACAATGTACCTGCCAACTTTGAAATGGCCAAAGCCCCATAAATAACATCTTCTTCATTATAATCTTCTCAACTTATATACTATCTGTGCTAACTAGTAGTCATAAACAAATCCACTGCATATTGATTTTGACAGATGTGGTTCCCATGCAAAGCATTTTTTTCGTCTGCGCCGTAACTGCTAAACATTCTTAACTTTTTTTCATGCCACACCTCCCTTCATTCTGAGATTCTTTTTTTCTCCAGTTAGAAAAGTCACCACCAATATATATATATATATATATATATTATATGTGTGTACATGAAGTGACGCGTCCACACTGTCCCGCACAATGAATAACTGGCGGTTGAGGGATTTCATGACATTTAATTCACGGCTTGTAGTGACCACTTCATAAGCAATTGATATATGAAGACAAAAATTTCTTTTTCTCTTCTACGCATCTGTGAACCACAAGAAAGAAAGTCACATTGAAAATGCTTTCATTGCTTGATGAACCATGGAATCTTGTTTGGTTGGTAGTATCTTATGATACCAAGAAAGAGTTAAATTAATAATTGCAGCGATTGCTATGTGCTGTTCTTTTTTCCTGATTGGAAACGGTTCTTTCTTTGATCCATGGCAGGAGTTACTACAGATGCACACATCAGAAGTTATATGAATGCCAAGCAAAGAAGATGGTGCAAAGACTTGATCACAATGCTGACATATTTGAGGTAACATACAGAGGGAAACACACATGCCACATGTCCTCCACAGCACCATCGTCGGTTCCTCCAGAACATATTTTGGTGGACATGACACCAAATAGTAACACCATTTCCTCTCAGTTGTCTCCGTCAGTGAATCTCAGCCTCCATCCCGCTAGTGCCGGCGCCGCCACTACTAGTGGCAGGGGCGGTGCCTCCGCCTCAAGATACGGTGGTGATTATCCCGTGGTGGATATGGCTGATGCTATGTTCAACTCTGGTAGCAGCAGCGGCAACAACAGCATGGAATTTCTCTTCTCTCCCACCGAAGATAAAACTGATGCAAATTGAAAACAGGAAGAGGTGAACATTACTTTGGCTTCTGAAAATAAGCCTAATGTTACATTATAGGAAGGAAGCAGATTTATATAATCTTACTTATTATTTTATAATTTGGCTAATCCAATTATATAATCAGTGAATAATGAATCAATTCTATAACTTCAGTGGTGAGGTATTCAACAAAAAAGATTTTGAATTTTTTCTTTTTCTTTAACTTTTCTCATATTTTTCTCAACTTTTTTCTCAGATTTTTTTTCTTCCGTCTAACTTATCTCATATTCTTTTTTCTTTTACATATCTATTTCATTTTGGCTTATGTATGTTTGTGCTCTTTCAAATATATATTTATTTCATTGTTTCACAAAAAATAAATCCATTCTTTATAAAAAAATAACTTTTTAATAACTCAATTTTGACAATTTTTTGTATAATTTAAGATAATATTTTGTAAGTGTTTTTACATTTTTAATTTTTATATTCTAAAATCACTTAAATGATAATATTTTATATTATAAGAGAAAGTTGTAAAAATTTAATTGTCAAAATATATATTTTTTTTATAATATAAAATTGTATTATTTTCATGCTCCGTTGATGATATGCTATTAAATCATAATGTAATAAACAAATGTTATGTATTACAGACATTACATTTTTGTCTACCACTCGTGACATAGAGACCATATTGTAAAGGGAGAACAAATTTATTTAAATTAACATTCTAATTAATTTAAAATATTATGTCGTTTATCGATAAAAGTTAAAATATGTTGTCAATGTAAATTAGTTGTAATTTTTTTCCATATCATCAACAATAGTTGAAAAATTAAGATGAAAACAAAGTTTTTTTCCAAGGTTTAAACGTATAAATGACCTCTATAATACTTTTGTTTATTGGTTTTCGTTTTCAGAATTTCTTTCGTTTTAATTTGTGTAATATAATATGTCATTTTTTTATCCACGTAACTACGCCTTTCATGAGGTGACATCATTTTGTTTTTATGACATGACACTTTATCAATCACATCATCGTTTAACAGCAAAATAATAATAATAATAATAATAATAATAATAATAATAATAATAATAATAATAGAAGGAGTAAAATTTATATTATATATAGAAATCAAAATATCAAAATCATAGAGATATATTCGGAACTAAAAAAACATTTATCACTTTTCCCTTCATCTATATTTCCTTTCACCATACAACTCAAAATTGTATGGATGGTTTAACCCTTTTTTTTCTTGAGCAGGATAATAAAATATGTAACACACTATAAATTCTTTCATATCTACCAAGTGTTTTTCTGCTAAACTTTTATAAATATTTACAAAAAAAAAAATTCTTTGAGTTTGACGAGAATTTTGAAGGTTTTACCAAAATATTTTGCGGAAAAGTCTCACCAATATTTTAGTGATAACATGAAGAAAATCAAAATCATTTAGTTGATTAGATACTTACAACTCTTTTCTTTTCCAACTTTTATGTGACAATTTTCCCTAAAAACAATTGTACTTTTGTATAACGGAACGGTGATGTTAGGAATACTGGACATAAGATGTTCGTTTTGATTTTGAATACCACAAATTTTATAAAAAAGAAAAATTGATAGATAAGAACATGAATGTTTATAAAAGAAAAAAATATATACATCAAGACAAAAATAAATACTCTTCTTTTTTTGTGTAGTTTAAGTTTGCTCCTTCGTTTCGCCGCCCATTATATATCTGCCATTGCAATCAATATGTCATTTCCCTGTCATCAATCAGCAGCCACGTAACCAATTTCATCACCACCCTATCAAAGGAAAGAGACTTGTTTTTCTCCTCTTTAAAGTGTTTCTAATTTTTTATATTTTCAATTATATTTAGATATTTACATTTTATGACTTTTACTTCTTCTTGCAGTATTATTAGTTTGCATTACTGAAACTTGACCGTGATGATAAAAAATTATATGTAGTTTAAATTTTCAGACAATTCAGTTTAAAAGACTTGGTTTGGATTTTTTTTTTTTTTACTTAAAATCAAATCAAGTCGAATCGCATAATTTTTATGTTTAGTTATGATGTATTTGTGTAAAAAAAAAACAACCAAGAGTTTGACATGTTAGGTGTGCACTTATGAATGGTGGAAGTGGTATAACCATATTGTACTTTTGTTTTATTATAGTAATATTGATTGCACTTTAAAAAGACTATTTTTTCTTTTGTTTGAATTATGTGAGAATAATGATAAACATGTAGTGTATAAGATTATTGGACCTTAACTTATTCGTCAAACAAAACAAGTTAAACACAAACATACATCACTAACTACTTAGGAGAGGGCAGTGATATTTTGCTTCATATACTCGTAAGTAAGTACAATTTTTAAAATTTATCGATCAATTATTTAAGTATTTTACCAATATAATATACAATTTTTATAATATCATTGTATGATCAACGTTGTATACACTAAGTATGGAATGTATAAGTGATCCTGATTTTGTTAAAATTATTATCAAATATTTAAAACAAAATTATTTTGTTCTTCCTCGTTTTATTTATTCTCTCTTAATTGTGTCTCTCTAATTCATTATTTTTATTTTAAAATATTGTTAGATACAAGAAATCTACCACATATTTTACGCAAATAGTATATTAATAATGAAAGTCAACTCATTGTTAACACATTAAACTTACATAGTTTGACCCTTTATGTAATGTTTTGTGTTATTCATATGTAATTTATATATAATATTTTGAAAGGCAAACTAAACACAAGCACAAAAGCTTAAGTGGGTGTTTGTAAAAGTGTATTTAGTGGCATTAATGTACACATTTTTTGTTAACTTATATATGCTAATTAATTGTGTTAATTTTATTCATACTTAACTGAGATATAATAAACAAACAAATTAGATGTTATGCATGTAATTAACTATGCTACAATATCTCTTACATCAAATATAAAAGACAAATTAACACGTATCTAAGAAAATTTTTAATAAACAAAGCAAGCAAAAAGATATGAAAAGTTTAATATAATAAAATATCTATTTTTTTATGAAATTATTGGTCTATTCAATATAATATATATTTTTCAATATTTAAAGGATATTTATTTATTTATTGTCTAATGTCCATGAACGTCAATTTTGGGGTGGATCCTTGTTTTGGTGTTAGGGAAGGAGGTTTATGGGAGATGGAAGTAGAATGAAAAACAAAATGTTTAACACTACAAAATATCCATTTTTGTTTTTGCTATCTAATTACCTATGATGATGTAAAAATACGATACGTATTCAATACGTTTGATACGTTTATTTTCAAAATAATAGGATATTATACGTAATAGATACGCGATATATGAATATTGAAAAATGTACAATAATTCTTACAAATATAATAAATATATAATTGTTAATGTATGAATCGAAAATTCCTAATTAGAGACCAATTATTTTGATAGCCAAAACTTGGTAACTAATATTAGTGACCAATTTAAAAACCAATTTATAATTGAAATTATTTTAATTATCAATTTAAAGACTAATTATAATTTTTTGAAACTATTTTAGTTGTCAATTTGGTTATTAAATAATGACTAATTATTTTTTGTCACTAAAATTATTCACTATTTAAAGATTTTATTGTAGTGTATTACAACTTTATAAAGTAGATACTTTATTGATAAGTATGGTTAAAGTATCATAAAGTATCGGACACGGATGCGTGATCCAAGTTGAAGTATCGGTGCATCAACGTCTCCTCTTGTTTGTTTGATTCTGTATATTCCACCCATTAATTACCTTCTCCATACTCCAATGTTCTTCCACTTCAATTATTGGAGACACTTTGTGCCCACTTGCTAAATCTTCCTATTGTGTTCAACGTCACAGTTACCGGACTAAGTTACAACATTTTTGCATTGCAAAATCCTCTGCTCAATTTCATGTCCTTCATAATGCATAACCATTTTCTACCCACTTGACTAGTCGGCTGGATGAAAAAAAAAAGAGAGAAGATATTTTAGAGTAATGGGATGACGTTTAAAAGGAAGAAGAGAGATCAAAATCTTAGTTTAATATTTTAAAAGTTTTGATTTTCAAGTGTTTCGTATAGTTAATTTTTAACTTTACAAGACTGAATTTAAATTCTCCATTGAATTTTGTGTTATCTACCAACACAAAAAAAATTAGCTAAAAATCCAAATTCTGTAAAACTTTTGTAGTGTTAAATGATTTGTCGTGTAAAGGTTTGTTTGGGAAAATCTTCATAAAGAAACACTTTGGAAGAAAATCTCTTGAAATAAATTAATTAATGTTTAAACTAAAAAATAGTTTTTTAAGACAAGTTAATGCAATAATAAAAATACCTGGTATCAACAAAATTAATCAAACTCCAAAAAAGAAGTAACCCGTATTTACTTGGCTTACTGGAACCGAAGTAACCCGTTACAATTTATATATGTTCATCACACTGAGTTCAAAGGCTCATGCATGCATGGCACTGCCTAAGAAGATAAAAAAAAAACTGCAGAAGAGTGCAGCATCCACAGTAGTTGATTGATTCCGTCCATTTTTAAAGCACATAGAAATGGACTTGTCTACCTTACACAAAAATAGAAAGAGAATTAAATAACTCCATTTAAAATGATTGGTATGATTCTTATTTGTTTCAAAATGATGTATTATTATATGCACCAATCATTTTAGATGGAGCTGTTCAATCTCATCTTTTAGTTTGGTAAGTTAGAGAAGCCTTTGACAAAGACATACATCACATTTGATGACATGTGAGAATGATCTAAGGTTATTCTCTCCATGGTACACGAAACTTGGAAGATGCAAAATCTAAAATATTCAATCTCATCAACGCATGGTTAAGATTCCACAAGGTAACTAAACCATCAAAATTCATGTCCAAACTCCGAGAGCAAGTTCATGAATGCATCTGATATTTTCAACGCAGGCTTGTCATTGGACAGTTCAAAATCCTTCAAATCAGACCACAGGTTGGCATCTGTAAGATCACTGGGATCAGTCTCATCATTGAGACATTCTTGTTTAACAATTGGGCTTTGTGACCTCATCGGAGGACATTCATGTTGCTGTTCTTCATTTGGAACATTCAAGTCTTCATGGGAATTCTCAAGAAATGAGTCCCAGGTTTCAGAACATGTCACCATTTGTGGAGCCTTGAGGCTGTCTTTGCATGTGTGAAACCCAATGTACGTAATATTGTACATATCAGGATTCTCTTCTAACCGTTGCACTTGTTTGGTTGCTTTGCAACCTTGTTCATACTTCCTGGTGCATCTGAAGTAACTCCTGATAATAATTTATCAATAAATGTGAGTTAATTAGAACACAAGTTTTGTGCAACAAAAATACAATTCAACTCATTCTACCCATGAAAGTTTAAACACTAGTAAGCTTGAGTGTCCTAAGTAGTAGTCTCAGTGTACACCAAAGTTTCCTCATTCGGGTTTTTCTGCATTAATTTCCTATACTTGCGTGATTGAGTTCAGTTTCTACATTTTGCATGATCATTTAAACAACACAGAAAAGAATGTACTTCTAGCATTCCCAATTAAGGTGTTTTTTTAAGATAATATTTCTACATAGATCACTCTCTTGCTCAAACTAGAAGCTGAAAGGAACCAAAAATAGAAAAAGAAAATGAATAGTGCTGCAATTTTTGCTCGAATTGAACGAGTGAGTATCTTTGCCTGGTTCAGGAAGAAGGAAAAATCACTGTGCAAGAAAATGGAAAACAATGATTACCTGGGAAACTGAGAATTTAGAATATCCTTTTGTCCGTACTTTCTCCACGCACGATTATCATCAACAGTGTGGGAAACTATGGTCCATGTCTGTTCCGTCTTCCTGCGCACCAATTCAAGAAATACCGTGCATGTTATTTCGTGTAATAATACAACATATTGCTGTGAATAAGAATATCTAAAGAAAAATAGCCATATTCCTCATTGCTTTATTTTAAAAAAATATATATATTAGCCTTTTTTTTATGTAAATATGAAGTTAAGTATATAAGAAAAAGAAAACTTGATGTGAAATAATTTTATTGTTCCATACGATCATATCAAGGTAGGCAACTACCACTAAGCTAAAATAAAGGAACCCACTTGAAGCACACAGTAATCAAATCAAAGAACGAGAACTAAAATATTCCAAAAGTCCAATAGTTAACTTAACCTCAAAGCTTTAATTTTCTTTTTTTCTTTTTTCCATCAAGAAAGACTAGCTTTACTCATATGAAGAATGCGACTATAACAAGGACTCTGTCCGTACAGTTCCCAATTCACCAAATCCTCTCAGTACCACCTCCCCAATCACTGACAAAACAGCCTTTCTTGACTGAGAAATCCAAACAGTATAATTCATTATGGATAAGCTTTGTGTAAGGTTTTTAGTATTGTAAAAGATAAAGGAAAAAAAAAAAAAAAAAAAAAATTTTTAAAAAAAAAAAAAAAAAAAAAAAAAAAAAAAAAAAAAAAAAATAAAAAAAAAAAAAAAAAAAAAAAAAAAAAAGAACTTTTTGAGTAAACTAAAATTAGTTGATGAATAAATAAAAATCAGTGTGTTAACTATAAACAATTAAAAATCTGAGATAAAAATAGATCACAGAAGCGAAACGAGAAAGAGTGAAAGTAAGACCTTCGTTTGTAGGAACCTCTGCGATCCTTTGCGAGGGGCAACGATCTCTTTCTACTCTCAGTTGAATCCTCAGACCTGGGATCAATGCTTGCAACCTGCGACGCATCTTCCCCAGAAATCAGGAGATTCTGAGCAACCTCGTCTTCACCCCTTGCAGGCTGAGAAGAAGTCAACATAGAAAGAGTTTGAGCGAAAGATCTCTGCACATTGGTGACTAGTTCCTTAGCTGCAACAGACCCATCTGGGCCAACAGGGTTCTGAAGCAGAAACTTGAGCTGAGTGGCATGGTCGAGACCCAGAAGAAGCTCTGTGATGACCCTTTTGTTCATGGGTGAGGAAGGTGTGATTGGTATTGGGTGTGTTGTTGGTGGGTAAGGATGTGTATTGTTATATATTTGAGAGGAAATTTAGGATTAGGGAAGAGTGGGTTTGGAGAGAAGGAAGAAAAGGGTGGGGTCTTGCGAGGAAAGAGAGATAGCAGTGAAAGGAAAATGTTGAGAAGGGAGGGGGTGATGTTGAAGGATCATGGAAGAGAAAAATTTTCCACAGATAATAACTTGCTTTGCTTACAAAGCTAAACATGACGTTGTTCTTCTGATGCAAGCCTGACGCTGCATAATTTTCTTTTTTTTTTTTTCTTTTCCTTCAAAATTAAAACTTCCACCACTTGGACCTGACAACTGTTCTTATTTTTCTTAATTCAAAAAAAGAAAAAGGTCACTGTTTGTAGTACACAACCACGCTGCTCCTTTTAATGCTTATTAAATTATTCACTATCTGTTGTTTTATCAGTTTACCTTTGTAAAAATAACAGTAACTTTTACTTATGTATAATTATCTCCGTGAGAAAGAAATAATAAATAATAATATTATTAATAGAAATATTATTATTATATTTATAAAAATAATTAACGGTGGGTTGAGAAACTGCTATATAGTTCTTAAATTTTATAACTTTTGTTTTTATTGAGATGAAATCATATTGCAAGAAGTACCCGCACTAAGGTCCCTTTCTATTATGAGAACATCAAAAATATTAGTAATGAATATTTATCGTTAAAGGAATCGAAATAATATATTTAAAATTTATAAAATTATATTTTATATAAATATCATTTTAAATAAATATTTTTAATTTTTATTTATTTATTAAATATTTTTATATTTGATTATATCTTTTATATAATATTTTTAAAAAGTTAATATCAAATTTGTCGTTTATTATTTTTTAACCTTAAAAAACGATTCTTTTTAATTGAATAATTACATTATTACTATTATGTTTCAAATTATGTAAAAGGTAAAATTTTTTTATTTATGTGAGTAGTTTTCATTTTCTTTCTTTAAAAAAATAAATTATTAGTTTATTCTTCATTGTAAGGCCCATTATTTCTCTGTCCTTTTATTTTAAGGGTTACCCAATTTATTGGGCCTAAGAGCTGGTTTAAAAAGGGGAATTCAGACTTAATCTGTTCTAATCCTAACCATTCTGCTCATTTTCGAAAAACAGACCCTCTTCCCCTTAGAGTTGTTGTCGTCTATCCCTCTGTTAGGTTTCGAAGGTTAATCATATTACAGTTCAGTTCCATCTCGTTTATGCTCATGTAAGTGCTCTTCAACTTATAGATTTTCCCTCTCTAGTTTAGTTTCGTAGTCGTTGTTAGGGTTCCGTAATAAACCCACTTTTGCTCACTGTTTTCCAGCTCTGAATATGTTCCTAGAGCTACCCATGCTCCACAGTTTGGGTGTCGAGGTTTTCGTATAGCATTGTCCAGGTAAGGGAAACTAGACCCTACTGTGTTTTCCGTGAACTCTGCTTATTTTACGAGTATTTGATGATTGAATGGACTGTGTGGAAATATGAGCGATTGAAACGCTTGTTTGAACTGTTTGAGTGTGTGTGGGTGGTTGTTACTCGAGAGAACAGTGGTAAGCACTAGTTTTCTCGCCCAAGCGAGCCTGCCTCGCCTAGGCGAGATTAACAGAGGCTCGTCCAGGTTATTCCACGCGAATAGTCACTCAGGCGACCAGCTCTGCTTTTGAGCGAGCGTCTCGCTCAGGCGAGTAGAGTCTCGCCCAAGCGAGAATGTGCAAAAGCCACTATACCTGTATGTCGAGCTCTCGCCTAGGCGAAGGGATCTCGCCTGAGCGTGACCCTTCAGCCTGAGCGAAGAGCTGGGCGAGAGTGCGTTCTAGTTTGGTGTTTTTCCCTGTTCTTGGATGTTTGGCATGTAATTGATTGGATTATTGTATAATGGCATGAGGGGGATGAATATGCATGAGTGGGAGGGTGTATGGGTTGTGAATGACGAACTTGGATAATTCTTGGCATGTAATGAACATGAGATGGTTGGTTATGAAAGTGGCATGATAATGAGATGAGTTAAAATTCTATATTCATGGATGGAGTATGAGGAGTTGGTATGGGTTTGACCTGGAATATAAGAGAGGTTGATTATAAAGGTTGACATGAGATGTATATGCGTGATAAATATATTATTTGGTTGTTTGAATATGTTTGGTATGTGGTCAGTACGTAATTCCTTGGAATCTCTATGTGAGATTTCAGGGTCGTGCTTCAGTGGTTGGGACGTAATTCCATGACCCCTGTTAGTGGAAATTCATGGTGGTGCCCCATCTATATAATTTGGTAAGGATTCAAGGTAAGGTTGCATCCTGACACTCTAAGGAGTCAGTTAGTCTCATTTAGAGCGGACTGACTCTTGTGGTGAGAGTAGCAGGAGGCCTGAAACTCATTAAAGGCTAACCTTGTGTGGGGGGATTGAAACATCATAATACTTAGCTCGGGGGTGAGCAGGGTAATCCACCACAAGTGTAAGCATCTGCTGAATCCGACTAGATTATATGTATCCGGATGAGTCGAGTCAGAGTCTTAGTGTATTGATTGGAAAGTCATCACATGCTTGGATGATGTATGTATATTTGACTGTGAAGGTATGTCTGATTGCATGATAAAACTACTTTTGGCTCTAGCTTACTTTTGTTTGTTTGTTGTATGTTCTGTATGTGTGGTTCTCTCTTTTTGCGATGATCATCAATTTATTGATGTGAGCAGATGTGAGAAACACCCGTGGCCAACAGGAAGGTAATGGTTCTGCTGCGTAGCCCATCTGGGCCGGATTCTACTGCTTTGGGCTCTTATAATAGGGTTATGGCCCATGTATTTACTTCACTTTTCAATTAAATTTTGGTGTACTGTTAAACTTTGTATTTTGGTTAGTTTTGGCATCGTGGTGTGCATTGAGTATTAGGGGTTGTGCTTATGCTCCAAGACCGCGCTACTATATTATCCTGTATGACATTTTCTTTAATTTGGATTATTGATTAAATGGGACGTTACATTCATTAATTTATTTTTTTAGTTTAAAATTGAAAATTAATTTATCATAGAAAATTTCAAAACTTACTAAAAAAAACTATATAAAAATTAAGTTATAATTAAAAATTTGTAATGAAAAACCATATAATATATTTTTTTTCTTCTAATTTAATAAAAAATAATATACAAAGACTCATGAGATAAAAAAATGTTAATTATTAAATAAATATTTCATTGTAATTTGACCAAAAATATTTACTTTTTTAAAAAATAAAAAAAATGAGAACAAACATAGTGAATTTGTGATTAACTTTTTCTTTTCTCCAAAAATAAAAAGAAACAAAATAAGTGGAGTGAAAAATAAATATAATATATTATAAAATTTAAAAGATAATACCAAAAAAAATTAAAAAAGAATGTCTTAATATATAATTTTATTCTTTATTATATTTCATTTTAAATTTTATTATTTATTAACATTAAATATTGTATTTCATAAAAAAAAATACCAAACTTAATTTTCATTAGTTGTTTTTAATATATGTTACATATAATTTAAAATTTTTAGAAAACTTTGAAAATTATATACATTGAAAATTCAATATATAATTTTCCAAATTTACAAGTTATTTGTTCCTAAAATTTTGTGTGGGGAAAAACAAATTGTTAGCAACATTATTTTTCTAATTTTATAGATTCATATAATTATTTATAATAAATAACTTTCTTAAAAAATAATATTTTTATAAAATCACGTGAATATAAATTTGAAAAATATATTTAATTTAATATTTGTAAATTAATTAAGAATAAAAAATATAAAAAAGATAAGTTAAATATATTGTAATTATGGTATTATAAAAATTATCTTAATTCAATACTATAATTATGGTTATTTTTCGTAAAACTAATTTGATAGGTGTATATTTATCTGGTAAAATAATTTATGAAAAAAATATTGTTTTAGTAAGTTAGAAAAATAAAATAATAATATGATTGTAGGTAAAAATATTTTATTGTAGTTGAAAATATTTGAAAAAAAAATTAGTGTAAAGCTAAAAATTAGGAAATATTAAACCTTTATGTTTATTAATAAAAAATATTTAAAAAGTATAGAATTTTTTAAAAAAGGTTTTATTTAAAAAATATATATAAATTTCGAATATATCAAAATATACAAATTTTTAATAAAATTTTATATAAAATTTAAAATACAAAAGGTATAAATGTCAAAAGTTCAAATTTAAATTCAAAATTAAATTAGATTAGGCAATTATTTGTTGAAGTTATTAGTTGTTTAAATTAAATTTCGTAATTAGAACAAATAAATTACTCAGTGGTTTATTTTTTCAAAATAAAACACTAACTTGTTTTTAAATTAAAATTTTATTACTAAGTAATTTATATTTTCTAATTACTAATTTTAGTTTAACTAACTAATAACTTCAACAATAATTTTTTAATTTCAATTTCAATTTAAATTTGAATTTTTGAATTTTATACCTTTTGTATTTTAGTTTTTTTTTATAAAAACTATTAAGAATTTTCATATTTTTCTATATTTTAAATTTATATATTTTTTCTAAATAAAACAATTCTTAAAAAACTTATACAATATTTTCTTTAAATAATTTTTTTTATAAATAAACCTAAATATTTTACATTCATATTAATAATTCTTAACTTTACATGAAATTATTTTTTAAATATTTTCACCTACAATATTATTATTTTATTTTATTTTTCTAACTTATTACGTTCAAAAAATTCTACGTATATTATTTTAACAAAATATACATTTGTCAACATTTATTTTTAAAAAAACAACCATAATTACAATATTTTATTATGATATTTTTTTATTATCCTAATTGTAATATATTTAAATTATCTTATTTATTATATTCACTTTTTTAATTTTTTATTCTTAATTAATTTGTAAATATTAAATTAAATATATTTTTAAATTTATATTCACATAATTTATGAAAAAATATAAATTTTTTGTAATGTAATTTATTATAAATAAATTTACAAATATATAAAACTAGAAAAAAAAATGTTGCTAAGAATTTGTTCCTCATAAACCAAAATTTCAGCTTTGTAAAATTAGATAAAGCACGATGAAAATTTAGTCTTTCACAAAAAAGAAAGTGTAGTACAATAAAAAGGTCTGGTTTGGGAAAAATTTTGTGATAGTCTGTCTACTCATGCCAATAAAATTCAAAAGTGATTTATAATAGGAAATTATGAATGGATACCGCAAGTCTTATGGGAAGGAACAAGAACAATAATCAGAAATTAAGTTGAGAAAATATTACAAAAATACTTTTAAGTAATGACTAATTTTAGTGATAACAAGTATGTTTAATGACCAATTTAGATATCACTTTCTTAATTATAGACAAATTTAAAAACTAATTTCTTTCGTAGTCAAAACTTTCCTGAGTAATATTAGTGACCAATTCATAATAAAAACAATCATAGTGACCAATTTAGAGATCAATTATAATTTTTTTTAAACCTTTTTATTACCAATAATTTTTAGTTTAAAAAATTGTACCTAACTTGATCAATGTAGTGACTAATTATTTTTTGTCATTAGTGACAAAAAATATGTTTAAAGACTAATTTAGATATCAATTTTTGTAACATTCGCTTAAATCGGCACTCGTTTAAGTCCACATTCCGCCTAAATTCATATTTGAAACGATAAAATTCTCGAATTAATAATTTTGTGGCTTTATTTTCAAAAATAAATCTCAAAAAGTCATTTGACTTAATATTTTCACACACACACATATACATATATGTGTGCGTGTTTATTCATATTATGTATAATATGAATAAAATAAAATAACAAGTTCTTCCTTTTGTAACATATCTTTCATATCTATCATATATTTTATATCTCTCATATTTTTTAATTTTTTTTAACACTCATAATATTTCATACTGTAATATGACTCTTAAAATTTCATAAATTCGCATCCCAATTAAGTCTGCATCAAACTCTCAAGATCAAAATATGGACTTTAATGAATGTTTACTATAATTAGAAACCAATTCCTTTGGTGATCAAAATCTTTGTAATTAATCTTAATGATCAATTTAGAAACCAATTTTTTTGGTGGTAAAATCTTGGTAGTTAATCTTAATGATCAATTTAGAAACCAATTCATAATAGAAACTATTTTAGTTACCAATAATGTATAGTTTATGAATTGGTATCTAACTTGGTCACTATAGTGACTAATTATTTTTTATCATTAAAATTAATCATGATTCATGGATTTTCACTAGTGAAAAGTATTCTAATTTTATTAAAAAATAAAATTAATTTGTTTATAATTTTAAAATTTTAAATATTTTAAATAATATTTTGTTAATATATTTAAAATATATTCTTTTAAATTTTCTCCGTATTCAAAGCAATAAACCATTAGATTAGATGCGATTTTATTTTCTTTTCTCCTCAAAATTAGGCCAATTTTTTTTAAAGGGAGACCTATTTCTTTTCTACTAAACAGTTATAACTTTATAAGAAATTAATATATTTTGATAAATATTCTTCCTGGCAAACATATCTAAGCATATTGAAAACCCCTCACCAAAAAAAGTTCCTTCTAACTTTTACACTCTTTATTGTGTATACAATAGTCACGCTAAGTTAAAATATATACCTCAGTTTGACAGCAACATATGAATATGCTATTTTTAAATTTATTGTTAGTGCAGTGTTCTTAATAAATTAAATTCTATTAAAAAGGATTATTAATAATAGCTAACCCAACAAAACATGGTTAATAAATGAAAGATGAAATAGAATGCATTTTTGAATATTGGTTGCATGCTTTATAATTTAATAAAGATAAATATATATAATTTTTTATTAAATAATTGTAATTAATTTTATATTTTGTTATCATTAGTTATGCTATCTATAAGAAATGTTTACTAATTTTATTAATAATTAATTTTTTTAGGATATCTTGGCTTATAATTCTTCTATAGACTTTTATTTCACACCTTTCAGTTTATAATATTCAAACTATATTTAAAAAAAGAAATCAATTCTAATCTACTCAAATTGTCTATATGTTAGTGTAATTTTTAAGGTAATACAATGAGTTAGGACATTGAGCTAGTTGGCTCAACCTAACAATCCATTTACCTCATCAATTCAATAGATTAGTTGATTAATCTTTTTTTTTTCAAAAGAATAAAAAAAATTGAATGTTTAAATCTAAGATTTTTATTATATAAGTTTTTTTTTTCGCCTTAAATCATCAAATATATGTTCGTTATTGTAAACCTCAAATCATGTTATAGTGATGGGGAAATTTAGACTAAATAATTAATATATCGTAGTGTTACTTAATTAATTTTGTTAATTTAAATTATTTTTATTAAAATAATTAACTTTTCTTTTTTTTTCTTGACAATCTGGTTCAACAATCAATCCCTTAAAAGAGGAAATCAAAATAAGTCAGATTGACAAGTGTTGTCAATCCTATGGACAAAGATCTCTTTGTAATTGAATGACGCATCGATTATTTTTCAAAAACAATACCTTTAGTTATAGTTTACATGTTCTTACAAAAAGATTAATGAATAATTGACATAAAATTTGTGTCTCCTAATTCGATTTGAGAACATAAGTATTGATGGATGTCAAGTTTCACTAGACTATTTTAGCTTTAAATAATGGTAATTTTTTACAATACAAATTACATTACAAATTATTATTTTTTAACTAATTTCCTTAAATGGTATAAATTATAATATTATTGTTCAAATATAAAAGAAAGACTTAGTAAGAATTAAGATGTATTGAATTTATTCAATAATAAGTTATTAAGTGAAATTTAATTTGTATTTGAAACTTATTAAAATAAAGTTTTAAAGCGTTTTATCCAGCGAATTAAATTTAATATTATATTACAATATCATGTAATCAACTCATAGATCACACAATATATTTTTCTAAATATTCATTCAATCTTAAATGGATAGTAAGACTGGCAAAACGGATCAGTCCGGTTTATTTTAGCCCGACCCGACGTTGGTCCGCCAAAAATGGATAGGGTCAAGTTGGCCTGCCAACTATAAACAAATTGAAATTTAGAACCAGACCTACAGGAACACGAATTGATAGATTGGCGGGTTAGCGGGCCGGCCCGCTAGCTTTGATTTTTTTTTTTTTATCGTTTTATTTCATGGTCCAATTGTGAGGCCCAATTTCTCTCGCTTTCTCCCCATTTCATTTTTCATTTCTCTCTCTCGACACTCACTTCACTCATCTTATCTCTTCTCCAAAATCAACTATCATTTCTTCACACCATCATCCTCTCCCAAACCTTTATCTTTTCCATCTTCAATCCAAAAATCCCTTAGGGTTTCTTCTTCTTCATCCACTTAAGGGATTCTCCCCTATTCTTCAAGGTTTCTTCTTCTTACATATCAAAACATGAACCATAGTCTCACTTCAGCCACCTATTGCCACTACTTTTGGGATTTGTCACCACCGGTTGGGATCGCCACCATGCCACTATGTTGTTTCCGCACTACGTCATCACTGTCGCTGAAGATTTCGTAGGCGGTGTCCTTCCCACATTAGTGTTTTGATTTTGAAACAAGAATATTAATACTGAGTAGCTTTGTGAAAGAGAGGGTTCAATCTTCCACAATGAAGACGACGAAGGTGGCAAGGTCGTGAACTCCACCTATGCTTACTAGAAAGAGAGGGTTCAGTCTTCCACTGATTCTTAACTTCCTCAGCCCATACTCTATTTTCTCTTTGGCTTTTAATGTATTTTTGTTGTTCTCCCTTTTCTCTTATTTATGTCCTAATTCGTGATATGTTAATTGATTATTTGTAATTGAGTGCTTAATTGATTGTTGCTAATTGATTGTTGATTGTTGCTAATTGATTGTTGTGAATTGATTGAAAATTTAAGTTATTTTTAGTGATTAATTTCAATTCAATTTGAACTGCATTAGACCTTCATGCTCAATTTTTTTTTAACAAAACACTTAGGTTGCGGGCTGGCTCGACTTAACCTGCGGGTTGGCTTGTCAGGTTAATAGGATGAGCGGGCCGAGCTGGATTAGGTTTACAGGTTGAAAAATTTGTCCCGACCTTATTTTTTTAGGCAGGCTGGCGGGTTGGCCCATCGAATCTAACCCATTTTGCCATCCTTAATTGATATAATGATATCAAAAGTAAAATAGAATAACTTATCCTACTATCACAAAAACAACTTGACGAAATTTGAATATATTGTTAAGTTGAAAAATTCAAATTTAAATAACTTAGAAAAAAAATGATATTGGAACATATATATTATAAATTTTCAATGTTTAGAATTCAAATTAAAAATACCAATGTTTATAAATATAAAGAAATTATACTCCAGTCATTTACAACATCTAAATTTTAGAAATGTTAAATAACTTAGAACAATATTCCTCTTTTATTTGCTAATCAATATATAGAATTTTTATTGTATCGTAACACACCCGATGAACGTATCAACAATCTTACAAGTTTGGCATCTACAACTTTAAAATTTTGTTCCTTGCTATAATTCGATTTTTTCACACTTCCTCCTCTTGTTATAGTGAACGATGCTCCATTTTCAAAGATGTCCCTTACCGAATGAAAATCCCATCTATCTTTATTTGTATCATTTTTCTTTCTCCAAGTCACCTGCACGTAATAAACAATTAGCATAACGCTACTAAAATCTTTAATATATATATATATATATATATATATATATATATATATTTATATATATATATAT
>Ga0209589_1005702_pt1 | contig 21035 bp, 12 predicted proteins | sample CowpeawhiteBW_FD_187525 | JGI IMG/M metagenome (GOLD analysis project Ga0209589, IMG submission 187525) | Root nodule microbial communities of legume samples collected from California USA - Cow pea white BW (SPAdes) (version 2) | ecosystem: Host-associated > Plants > Roots > Nodule | place: USA... | reverse complement strand
CAAGACAACACCACAATCAACAAATTCAAAAGTAGTGAATAAGTCCTTATAGGGACACATATGAAAAGTACATCCAGAATCAAGGATCCATTATGTTTTACTCCTCTTATTAGAAGAGACAACAAACAAGGTAATATCACCGTCAAAGTCAGCTTCAATATTGGCAACTTTAGGGGATTGTGTGGCTTTTCCTTTTTCTTGTTTTTCTTGTTTTTTCTTCAAGATAAAACAATCAGAAATCTCGTGTCCAGGTTTCTTACAATAGCAAAAAAATTTGTTGGATTTGCGTCCCCTAGACTTGGATTTGAACTTTTTGTCACTTGTACTCCTTCTTTCTTGAGTTCTACCTCTGACACTTAAACCCTCACCCTTGTCCATAGAATGAACTTTAAGATCAAATTTTTCTTTGGACAATAAATTAGATTTAACATCTCCAAAGGATAAGGTGTAAGACCCGAGAAATTTAAATAATTAAATTAATAATTATTTAATAAATGCGGGTAGTGGAAGCCTTTATGACACTTAATGTTAATTGTTGTGACGTGAAAAAGTACTAGCTCATGAGGTTGAGAGTACTTAATTGTGTGAGAGGACTTGGGTTCAAGTCCTATGTATGCCTTTGTGTGTTATTTTAATTTATGCATTATTTCGTTAGTATATTTAAATGCTAGACGTGATAATATAATCCTAAAATTTTAGGAATTATCACAGATGTGAATTGGTTGAATTGGTTGTGCAATTGACTTGGTAATTGATGAGTTGTGGGTTCAAACCTTGATGAGAACAAATTAATCTCTTTATTTTTGCTATAATACTTGTGGTCTGAATGTGAAAGGGTGGGAAAGCCCTAGAGGCAAAGTTGTAATTGATTAGGAGGGCAAAGGATATCACAAAGCCAAGGTTAGACAACCAATTGAAGCAAGAATTCACAAGTTAGGGGAGCTCTTTTGCATACCATTCATGAATTGTTAAAGATTCTTGTGTAATTTGTAATATGCAATGAATTATGTGCCTTTACCATAAGATTTTTCGTGCCAACTTGGGTGTGTGATTGTTTTGTTGTATATGACTAAACCCTTGTGTGAATATATGGAAATATTGGCGTTCTTGGTACTGTATGGGATTTTGGGTAATTGCTTTTTTTGGGAGTCAAATTTTGGAGTCTAAAATAGGTTCGTAATGTTGGAATGATGAAAGGGTTTGGTTATCATGTTTGTATGAGGTTTTGGCATGGTGTGCGGGTTTTGTGTGCGCGTAACAGTAAGGCAATCTGATAGTCTTGCTCAGGCGAGCCAGGCTCGCCTAGGTGAGAGTTGTAGAGCCAGAATTGTGTTTTTGCACGAGCTACTCGCTTAGGCAGAATGTTAGGGTTTTGGGCGACCTGTTGCTTCGCTCAGGCGATAACATTTCGCCTAAGCGAGAAAACGAGGATGTGAGATTGTGTTTTGGGTACCTCGCACAGACTAGGGGATCAGGGTTTTGGGCGACCTCACACAGACCTCTTGTTTAATTTTGCGTTTTGCTTAACTTACCGCCTGGGCGAGTGTTTGAGTGTTAGGCGAAGTGTGAGCTCGCCCAGGTGAGGAGGGACTCGCCTAAGCGAGATTTCGCAGGTTAACCAGTTCAGCATGCTCGCTCAAGCGAGGAACCTTAGCTTAAGCGAGAGAGGCCTGGTCGCTTGAGTTAAGGCTTCTAGCCCAAGCGAGTTTAGTGCAGTTTATGTGTATTATTTGTACGCTTTGATGAAACATGGATCAGGAGATGTTGTTCCATGAGCGGGTAGGTTCATGGATGGTGGATAACATGTGATGGTTCGTATGTTCCGTGCTCATAGTTGAGAGATGCTGCGTGCGCGGAGGTACGCAGCTTATGGATCACATGTGTTGGACTACGGGCGGGTAGGTCCGTAGAGTAGGACTATGAGCGGGGAGGTTCGTAGAGGCAGGACCACGAGCGGGCAGGTTCGTGTGAGCATCATGAATCCTGAGTCCATGACTAACCTTGTTGTATGTTAGTGGTTGAAAAGCCTTGGGATGTGTTGAGAATGTAACCAAGTTCTTTTTATGATAATAAGATTGGGTGTTTTATATTATTTAATTTATGTGGTTTTTCTTATATTGTCGAGCTCACCCTTTCTGTCTGTGCTTGGCGATGATCGTGTAATTTTACACGGGAGCAGTTGATGATACAGGTAATGCTGCTAACACTCGAGATGGAGATAGGGACTAGCTGGGAATTAGAGCTAGGGATTTACTATGCTTTAAAGTTTTATTTGGGACTTATAATAACCTTTGGAATTATTTTGTTTATTGAATGATTGTTGCATTGAATATTAAATTTTGTTTTATTCCCGCGACGGGAATTAATAAAGCTGTGACGTTCAAGCTTCTTTTTATATCTTTAAATATTTAATTAAGTAATATCTTTTAGGGATGTTACATAAGGTATCATTATTTCCGTACAACATAATTTCTTTGAAGTGTTTGTAGCTAGAAGGTAGTGAGACAACCAACAAAACAACTTTATCTTCATCATCAATTTTAATATCAATATTTTCCATATCCAAGAGGATAGAATTAAACTCGTTAAGATGAGATTGAATAAGGGTACCTTCAACCATTCAAATGGTATATAAGCGTTCTTTGAGACGAATCTTGTTTGCAAGGCTCTTGGTCATGTATAAAGACTCTAACTTTAGCCATAATTCAGCAGTGGTTGTTTCATTTGCTACTTCACAGAGAACCTCCTTTGATAAAGAGAGTTGGATTGATGATAGTGCCTTTTCATCCAACTCCTCCCACTGCTCATTAGTCATAGAAGCTGGCTTATTTTCTATTCCATCTAAAGCCTTCTTTAATCCACTCTGGGTTAGAACGACCCTCATTTGGACTTGCCAAATAGAAAAACTAATCTTGCCATCAAACTTCTCAATGTCAAATTTTGCAGACATTTTAGAATTTCCAACTAAGAGCTTTGATACCACTTGTTATGGTATCGTAGCATGCAGAAGCACAAGATCGTGACAATTGAAAATTAAAGAGAAGTAAGTAAAAGAGCAAGAGAAATAACACACAAGGATTTACGTGGAAAACCTCTTTTGAATGTAAGAGGAAAAATCACAGGACAATAATGAACAAAGTTTCACTATGAAAAGAAGAGTACAAAGCTCTTGAATGGGAACAAGAATCCTCACCAAAATACACTCAGGTGTATATTAAAAAGTGTGTCTCTCTAAATATTTTTCTATATTTTTATTCAACTCATGGAGATGTTATTTATAGGCTTCAAAATTGAACCAGTCAATAAGTCATATGAAAAGTCTTCAAAAATTGCACTAGTAAATAGGTCATATGAAGAGTCTTCAAAACTTAAGCAATAAACAGGCCATATGAAGAGTCTTCAAAACTTATGCAGTAAATAGGCCATGTTCAAAACTTAAGTAGAGTAATGATTAATAATTAGTGCTTAAGTAACGTGTGGTATTAAGAATTGAATGAGAACCACATATTCTAACAGAAAAAATAAAAGAGAATATGAGAAAAGGAAATGGTGGAAGAAGTTTGATAAGAAGAAGATTTCCATAATCGTGAATGTGACAGAGAATGAAAGAAAGTTATTATAATGAAAGCCAAATGAGAGGCCAATGATATAATAGTTAAGAGAGATGAGAAAGGTTGAATTTTAAGTCGTGAAAGCCCACACGTGTGTATGTGGAGAAGTGTTAGGAAAAATTGTAATATGATGTGTCTAGGTGTGAGGCTTTAGGTTACACGTGTCTAGATGTGAGACCTGGGATTAGTTCAATATGAGTCAACGTTGACCTCATTGTGATGAGTCGTTATTATTAACTCGTCCTATACTTTCTTTCTTGTAATACATTCTTGAAATCTTTCTTTGTTTGTGTTCCCTGATTTCTGTAACTATTCGGATTAATATTTCTGGAATTACTTTTCTCATATTAATTGATGTCTTGTGTACAATACATATTTGCTTATAATCCATATTATAACTTGAGGTTAGAAAAAGGAAATACAACCTTCCATATTTAGATCTATATCAAAAATTAAGGATGACTTTTATGCAATATTTCTCTAGTCAACCTTATCGAGCACATAAACATTTTATTTTTAAAGATCACTAAAAAATTATCATATATTTTGAAAATGTATATGAAGACCTACAATATATTTTTTAAAGATATAACCATTTTCTTAAAACTACTTTGCGATGAGTGCAGTGAACCTTCTTTATTTACTATGTGAAAGTCTCCCACTTCTGAGAAAACTCTTGCTATATATAAACTTTTCTTCAATATCATTTGTTATTGTACCTATACTAAATAATACTCAGTTTTTATTTTTATCTTGGAGAAAGATTAAGAAAAGATAATTGTGAATGACTGATCTACTTAATTAGAATCAAGTTTTGATTAGTGTAACTTTTTATGTGTTTATTAAAGGATAACTAGATGTAACTAAATAATTATGGGTTCAATAGTATAATTTGTTATGTTATTATCTTTCTAAGTTCATCTATTAGAAAATTTAGTAGATCGAGAGAAAAAAAAATCTTATGACTTTATTCAACTCTCCTTCTAGAGTCTCTCTATTGCAGTAGCGGACCTTACATATGACTAAGGATGGCTCCCCTTTTTTTTATTTAATTTTTAATATTTATTTTAAAATTATTTTTATACATTATTATATTATTTATATTAACTTTTTTAAAACTTCATGCATAGTTTTTTCTTTTTCATTTTTTTCTTATATATCTTCACTTATTTCTTCCATTTTTCTTTTTATTTTAATTTTCACTCTCGATCTCACATTATTTTTTAAATAAAATTGCATCAAAGTGGACTTAAGAAGTTAAGAAACACTTTGTTTGGACTGATTAATTTTTTCTTTTGAATAAATGTGTTTTCTTTTTAAAAAAATTTCTTTAAAACAATATGTTTTGTGATAAATTTGTCTATTGTGTATCATTGTGTATCACTTGAAGGTGATAAATTTATCTTTTTCTAAATAGGTTAGTAGTAATAAATTTATATTAGAAAAATTATAATAAAGTGTAAAAGAATTTATTCTTTCTTTTTTCAAGGAGAAAAGTTGTTATGGAGATAAAAAAAAATGCATCTAAGTGAATTAAACCTGAGAAATTTCATGTGAACCCAATAATTAAAGACAATTAAAAACAACTTTCTAAAGTTCTTATAATTAGATACAATAAATTTAAAAAATCTAATTTGACATCCTTGAACCTTTTATCCAAGTTTCGCCAGTGCTCTGTTGCTTCATCCACTATTGCCATTGTCAATTTTCATTGTCGTTGTTTATTTCTACGCCTTCGACACATTCATTTTGCATTAAATTGTCCCAATCGCTCGTTTGCCCACAAGTTATTTGTGTCAAGACACGAATTATCTAATACCCATCTAAAACCACTATATTGTATCTAAGTGGAAAATTTTATGTAACCAATACAAACAAGTTATTGAGTCAACTTATGTTTTTCTATGAACTTTCTAATATATGTTCTATAATTCGAGTTCAAGGAAGATGAACAAATTCGAGTTCAAGGAAGATGAACAAATTTTCCTAATTGCAACTTTCCCCCTAAATTGAAAAATTAACGTTAATTAGACATATGTACAGTACACGTAACACACCCTAATACAAACCGTGCCACCTGTACAATACTCCGTTAATAATTTAAACGACGTTACAAAAAAGGACCAAATAAAACATGAATTGCAAAAAAGAGGACCATTTTAAACATTTTGTAGAAATGAGAACCATTTTAAACATTCTGTCAAAATGAGGACCATCCGCAACAAACACTACGAAGATGAGGACCAAAAATGTATTTAAACCTTATTATAATTATCCTTAGTTACTTTCAACGATACTCAGGATACAAGTCATTATTGAAAGTTGATTGCAGTTAAATACAGAAGAAGTTTCTTAATATATAGGATGATTGTTACAAAAATTGTCTTTTTAAGTTACATGTAACAATAGTTATAACTATTGTGATATCATACACAAACATAACATTCTAAAATATGACCATAACTCCTTTCTTAACACTGATTGAAGAATCATCGATAAATGCATATTTAAGCCTATTCATGTTATAAGTTAAGTTTAGGATCTATAAGCATTTAATGAGTAATATTTTACCAAAACCTTATGGAAATTGAGTTAGAGGTGGAAACATCATAATACTATTTAAAGATTGAAAAATGATTATTTGAATTAAGCAGTAATATTTTAATAAATAATAACACAAATGATTGTATAAATAATATTAGTCGTAAATATTATCATCCGGTGAGTGTTGTTGTAATACGTGTCATTGTGCATTTCCTTTTCTTGAGAGAGGCAATTGCAAAAGGAAAAGTATAAGGAAGCCCCACACACTCCCACAGTCTATTTAAGACCACATTTAATTGCCTAGTTCTTGTGATGAACGTCTTAAAGAGTGCTTAAAAGCCATAACTTGGAGAAAGGAAAAACAGAGGCACCCAAAAAATGGCCGTCGGAGGGTTCTCCGTTGATGCATCTTCAGCCAGGAGCTTCGACGGCAAGATCACACCCTCCGTTGTCATTACTTGCATCGTTGCTGCATCCAGTGGCCTAATTTTCGGATACGACGTCGGAATCACAGGTACTTTCATAAACAATTTTACTATTAATTTCTAATCTTTTTCACCGGTGTGTCAATTACTTTCTCTGTTTAAACAATCTATCAAGCACAGTGTACGCATTATAATTTATTTTCGTGATAAGCGTACGTCTTTTCTACCGGAATGACGAACAATAAAACCCGGTTTTTACCCAAACAGTGTACCGTTTTTTTACACAGATTATCAGAACGGATATGTTCAAAAAAGTTACAGTTTAGATAAGTCGTATCTAACTTTCACGATTTTATTACTCAGTTATCGTAGGTTAGGAAAGCGACTATGAATTTCAATTTTCAAAGTCAAAAAGAAACTCACTAAAGTCGTCATTGAGTAAAGCGACTTAGAATTTTATTTTAAATAGAAGTCGTGTTCTGAATGTAATTTAATAATTAAAACTAAAGTCGTGAGATAACTAAAGTCGTGAATTCAGGTAACGACGACCAATTTAATTAATTTAGCACTAAAGTCGTCTCATAACTAACGTTTTCAATTTAAGAATTTTTGTTTTCAAATCTTGGTACATGGACACGACTTTTATTTTGTATGTTTTTCCTCGCACATACTTTAAGTAATAGAAACCGTTAGATTAGAATAGAATTTGTTTAACAGATAACATCTTATTATGCTGGAATGACAATTTTTTATTTCAAGAAATACTAAGTCTCGGCTACTTGTATGTTTTTATGCTAAAATATTTTACTATGTAGGTAGAAATTGTTTATTATAGTATGTGGGTCGAAAAAATTTTAAAATAATTCAACATATTGTTTCTTAGTTTAGTAAATAATTATATAGTTTATTTTAAAATCAATATAATATATAGTTTAAAAAATAGTTATATAGTTTGTTATAAAATTAATATAATAATATAGGTTATATAACATATTTTAAATTTAATAGTTGTGATAATTAACTTTTGACTTTTATGAGATATTTTATTTCTAATTAATTCCACGTGGTTGTAAAAGAAAAAAAGCCTCTGTCATATTATTTACAAAACTATCAAAAACAAATTCAATTTATTATATAATTTTTTATCCCAAATATTTTAAAATTTAACTTTTGCAAATATGTTTGTCTGTTGGTTAAAAGTTAATCGGATAAAATCTAACTTCGCAAAGAAGTTGAAGTGAGTAAAAAAAAATTATGTCAAATCCCCATGTGAGTTTTCCTAATATGTATTATTATTTTTGAATAAAAATCCACTACAGAAGTCGTGATTATTGGGAACGATTTGATTTTTGAGACTGTACACACTAATCGTGCATTGAGAACACGAATTTTAATTTAAAAGAAAAAATAATTGAAAATCGTGCGTCCAGCTCAAAGTTAAGTCCACTTACTCGTCCAGCTCACGATCGAGTCCACTTACTCACAGTTGAGTCCACCACTTTTGATTTTAAAATTGAAATTCAAAATAATATTCTGAACTTAATGATTTCTGCAATTTGAATGATTAAATAGTGAGTTAAATACGACTTACCCAAATTGTATAAATTTTTTTAATCTGTCCGTTCTGTGTACAAAATACCCCATTTCGATAAGAATAAGCTGGTTGTTGCGTCCTTTCATTTGTTAGTGTGAGCTTGTCGTGAATTGTTATGAGAAAAGAGTGTGGTGTTTGGTTTGGTAATGGCACATCAATTGGACCAGCTCTGCCCCTCTTTTTCTTTTCTGTCTAACCCAGTCAACTTATTTTTATTTGTATTTTTGTAAAGAAAACAAATATTTGTTATTTATTACAACTTTTCTGATCATCAATGTACGTACAGAATGAATGTAGAGAGAAATAAATGAATTATAACCAACCAAAAATAGAGATATTTTGGCACCTTCAGAGTTATATACAACTCTTAACTGAAAAGTAACCGATAACAAATAAAAAATAAACAGTACATATAGTTAACGTGGATAAATGTGTATATCATTACGTAACTATATATAAACAGGAATATTCTTTTTTATATTTTTTAATTTTAATTTTATCTTTTAAAATATAATTTTTTTATTAATTTTTTTTCTTTTTCTGTCTTTATTCATTAATATTTATTTTTTCATCATTTATTTATTTATTTATTTCACTTTATTTTTAGTAAATATAAATTTATTTTTTATATTAATTTAATATCATTACAATATCATTCTCAATATATAACATCATGTATATTCAAAAGATCATACACACGATAGTGTTTATCTTTACATTAGTAAAGAAATAAAAATAATTTTTGTAATTGCTATTAAAATCATAAATGTTATTAAATTTATAAAAAATGTGTTTTCAAAATAAATAATTGTAAAATAAATATTTTTAAAAAATAAATTATTTCATTTTAAATAATGAATTAATTAAAAAAAATTGTGAAACATAAATAGTTAAATAACTAATAAAATAGTTTATATTGATAAAGGTAAAATCAGTTTAAAAAAATACGGTTATAAAAATAATTCTTTTCATTAAAAGTTATAAATAACAATTTAATTTAGTTTCATTAATACAGAGAAGAAGAAAAACTGAAGAGAGTGGAAAAGGTTTAATGTTAATAAAAAGTTAAAGAATCAAATGTTTCTTTAATTTGGGTGAAACAATTATTGCACTGTAATAGAGAGGAGTACCCAGTAAAAATAATGTTTGACAAGAGACACAATTAGTTCTAACTATTCTCGCTTTACAACCAACCAATTGCATTAATTTGCATGTGACTCTTCCAATTAACATTTTAATTATACAATTCTGGTTCCCACAGCAGCTACCATTTAAAATTGCAGTAAAGTCTTTTTGTGAGACACGTGATTCATTTTTGTTAGTTTAGTCTGCATTTCAATTAAGTTTGCCCAAACCCTGTGTTTAATTTACAATAAGAGCATTTGTGTTTTTTAATATAGTGTAGATTATTTAAATATATTTATAAACTATTTTTTTTTTTTGAAAGAAATTTATTTTATTATCTTTTTAAAAGGTTAAAACTATGGTGATGATTTGGGAAGAAATGAAGAATTTAATTGAAACCAAAATGGTGATATCTGATTTCAGGAGGTGTTACGACGATGAAACCATTTCTTGAAGAATTCTTTCCATCAATACTGAGAAAGTCTGCAAGAGCTGAAACAAACGTGTATTGTGTGTATGACAATCAATTGTTCACACTATTTACGTCCTCCCTTCATCTGGCCGGATTAATATCCTCTCTCTTGGCCAGTCGTGTCACCACCACGTTGGGTCGGAGAAACACCATGATCTTCGGTGGTTGCATCTTTTTTGCCGGTGGTGCCATCAATGCTGCTGCTCAAAATATTTTCATGCTCATCTTGGGTCGAATCTTACTTGGCTTTGGGGTCGGTTTCACTAATCAAGTAAGTATAATTTTTATTATAAATCATATCTTAGTAATTTTAATTTTCATCAGGTGCTTCTTCATTTATGCGTTTATAATAAAAGGTTTAATTAGGACATTTGAGTTTAATAGCTTTAGTTGCTACTTGGTACAGTTACGACACTAGCTTCAATTCAATTCCCATAACATAAAAGTCGTCTTCCTTCTAATGTAATTAATTCGTTTATTATAGTGACACGTGAGGCAATTGTTTTAAAAGTTTATTAAAATGGACATATTTAAAAAAAAAAGTTAAGTTGAGTCAAGTAGTACAATTTTATTTTGAAAAAGATGTGTCAAGATAATATAATTTTAGTCTAAAATATGTTTAAAGTTGAAATCACATAACACAATTTTAATCAAGAGCATCGGTACCATAATAATAAGACTTCTACCAAAATTGAATTAAAGTCGTATTATTTGATACAATTTTAGTTTAAAATATATTGAACTAAAATCTTAACATTTTGATATGACTTCAACTTAAAAATATTATAACTAAATGGTCTATTACTTGTCATTTTTAAATGGTCTAATATATGCGTGATGTTCTAATGATCTATGACTTACATAAATAGATTATCACATACTTAAATAGTTTATTAGTCTTGTTTAGTTTAGATATTTATCTTTTTCCTTTGTGTTTTCCATTTCTCTTCTATGTATTTGAATGTTGCGTATTTTTCTCTTTATCATTACTCAAACATATCCGTAATAAGTTTTGAATTGTATAAATTAGAAAGATATTTTTGAATCATAAATATATTTTGAAATTATATTTCGAAATATTTTTTTTTAATATTTTAAAATATATATTTTAGAAAATGTTTCTAATTTGGACATATTTTTTGGATCGTGAAATTTGATATAAAGGTAATTCTTACCTTTTTATTATAATTTTAATAGGATAATATGATATTTATAGATTTTATTGATGTGCAGGAAGAAACCATCATATTCCTTTTGCCTCCATAAATTTGTCAAATTATCCATTTATTTTTATCTTCATTTTTTGTTATCTTCCTTCTTCCTTCAGTGGTACATCCCTCTTTCCTTTCCTCTATCTTCATTGGGCCCATCTTCTTCCTTCACTTCCATTGACACCCCTTTCCTCCACCAAACTCTCCCTCACTCACCACCTTTCTCTTTCCTTTCTTCACCTTTTTCCTAAAATTACATTTTGGATTATGTAATCCGAAAACTATTTTTTTTATTCTGATTTTGGAGTAAACTGAAGACTACAAGTATTTTTTATTTTGTATTTTGAAATAAATTGTGGACTACAATTTCAGATTGTGCATTACACATAATACAAAAGAACAAATGCATTTCAAAATACATATAATCCAAAATATAAATTTTGTATGGTGAATTTTACATTTCAAAATATATTTTTAATATTTCGGATTATTAAAAAAAATATCTATAATAATATATAAAAAAAATTATTTTTTATTTACATTTTATTATTCCAATTTTATCATTAATTATTATTTTAAAAATAAAATAATTTATCTTTAATCGTTATTTTAAAATTTTATTTTATCTTTAAAAATTATTTTAATTTTTTTTACATATGTTTTATTTTTTAATTTTACATTTAATAACTATTTTAAAAATTAATTATATAATTATTAATGATCTTAACTTAAATTTTTATAAAAATTAAAAAATACAAACACACAGTTCAACGGTACATATGTTTTCGTTAGTAAAATATTAAATATATTTTAGAATATATAATCCGAAATAGAAATCAAAACTACGATTTAGAATACAATTTTTGTTTTTCAAATTAAGTTTTCTAAAATATTTTCAATTTCTGTATTCTGAAATTCAAAACAAAAAGAGAAGATAAATTAAGAGTTTATGGTTTATGAAAGTGCAGGAAGAAACCGCCATTAAACTATTAAACCAATTAGAGGTTGAGAATGGATCGAGAGAAATCTAAGGAGTGAAATATTAGGGCATATTTGTTTCTTTACTTGAAATTTGTCCTCTTTCTTTCAAAATAAAAAATCGTTTGATAGGACTAAGCTAATAAAATTATTATCGAAAGTAATATTTTTCTTTTCAATGTTTTTTTAAAAATTAAGAACATATTTACCTTGTATTCTTTTCTCTCACTTCTATTATCTAGAAACTAGTTTCCTAAAACTATTTCAAAAAAAAAATGTAAAAGCAACAACATAATAAAACACATCCCTATTCTTTGTTTTTTCTTTTTCTTCTGTCAAAGGAAGTACCAATGTTCTCCCTGTTATCACCATTTGGGTATGAAACTTCTGATGATTTCTACTTACGAAATAAGTTAATGAAGTCAGGATCAGGATTCTAGATGAGCTATGAGATCACATATTTGTGGCAATAAGACCAAACTTCTCTCTGAATAATTTAAAACAATTACATTGAATAAAAAAATTAATGGTAATTATTTTAGATTTTCTAATTTATCATCCCTGCAATGTTTCAATTCACAAATTAAAGGCAACGCCAGTGTACTTGTCGGAAATCGCTCCACCCAAATGGCGAGGCGCGTTCAACACGGCCTTCCAGTTCTTCATCGGAATCGGCGTGGTGGCGGCGTGCTTAATCAACTACGGTACGGCGAGGGTTCCATGGGGGTGGCGCGTGTCACTGGGCCTCGCCACGGTCCCCGCAATCATCATGACAATCGGTGCCTTGCTAATCCCGGACACTCCCAGCAGCCTAGTAGAACGCGAGCACATAGATGAAGCCCGAAATGCCCTTCGCAGAGTTCGGGGCCCCGCCGTCGACGTGGAACCCGAACTCCAACAACTCATTAAATCGTCGCAGGTTTCCAAAGCCATTGAAAAGGAAAGCGTTAGGACCATTTTTGAGGAACAGTATCGGCCTCAGTTGGTGATGGCGTTCGCTATTCCACTTTCTCAGCAGCTTACAGGGATCAACATTGTAGCCTTCTATGCTCCTAACCTCTTTCAGTCTGTGGGCTTAGGCAATAACTCTGCGTTGCTTTCCGCCGTTATACTCGGACTCGTCAACCTCTCTTCCATCCTCGTCTCAACTGCGGTTGTCGATCGCTTTGGCAGAAGATTCTTGTTCATAGCCGGTGGCCTTCAAATGTTTCTCTGCATGGTACGTCATTCCATTCTTTAATCAAGCTTTAATGCATATTAGATGATAACAACACTCTATGGTTTTGTTTGTGACCGAGTCTGTAGTAAATTGTTTTGATAATTGTGAAGCTTGCGGTGGCTATTGTGCTGGCAGTGACGAGTGGTGTTCATGGTACACAGAACATTTCAAAGGACAACACCATACTGGTACTAGTGTTGTTTTGCTTCTACGCTGCAGGTTTTGGTTGGTCCTGGGGTCCTCTTTGCTGGCTAATTCCGAGTGAGATTTTTCCCTTAAAGATAAGATCCACTGGACAAAGCATAGCCGTTGCGGTACAATTCTTCACCGTGTTTGTTCTGTCTCAGACTTTCTTGACAATGCTTTGCCACTTTAAGTTTGGGGCTTTCCTCTTCTACGCGAGTTGGATTGCAGTCATCACCATCTTTGTCATACTGTTCTTGCCCGAGACCAAGGGAATTCCTTTGGATTCAATGCATGCAATTTGGAGCAAACACTGGTATTGGCGAAGGTTTATTGTTAAAGGACAAGTTAGCCAAGATAATCTTCCAATGAATAATTAGTATTGGTACATAGAATGTTTGGTCTTGTTTGTAGGTCTAAAATAAAATTATCCGCATCTTGTATACCGTGGCTACATGCATAATGTATATGAATGCAAGAAAGCCTATAATTTATGGTTCGATGTAGGGTTGAGGAGCAATCACATCGGATTCGGGTCTAACATGTTCAATCCAACGTAATCCATATTTTATATTTTAAAATTCATTCCAATGGAGTAATATGTCGGGTATGAATACAATTTTATATATGTAGCTTCATTTGAGTGGATTCATTAGCTTAAATCAATTAATAAAAAAAAAACGACTGAATTTAAAAAAAAAAAAGAGGAAATTTGGCAAAAACAAAATAGGTGATTGCTTTTGGAGTTGCACTGGCTCGTGACGACTCACGGTTTCTGGCAAAGTTTAGTTTTTAGATCTACACTCACGGCGGCTCCTGGTGAACGTTGTGTTTACGTGACCGTTCATGGTGGATCTGCTCTAGAAAAGTTGTATTTTTTGTTTGGGTTATGCGGTGGAGCTTCGGTGAATGCCTGCATTTGACACAATAGTTCTGGTAATGAGTTCGAGAGGGTTAGAGTTCGGGAGAGTTCGAGAGAGAGTATCTATAAATTTTCAAATGACATTTTGTACTTGACCATTTAAACCCACATTAACTCAAACAATTTTATCCAAATAATCCGAATTCGTTTAATACAATCCGTAGACAAATTTTTCCATTCGGGTAGATTGGGCTTGAACGGGTGGAACTTATTTTTCTAAGCCCTAGTTCGATGTATTTGCATTTCTAACTTCTCATTCTTTACTCTCTTAATATATTAAAATAATAATATTTTGATAATTTTTTCTTATAATATAAGATAATATTTTATAAATAATTTTGAAATATTAAAAAAATAAAAAAATAAAAGAAAAATAGCTACTAAAAAATACAATTTCATCTTGTAAAAGAAATTTTTCAAAATTTAAATTGTTAAAAAATTATTTTACTTGTGACATAAACATATTTTAATTTATGACATTGTTAAAAGAGAAACGGACATGAAACTCCTTTTAATGTAATTATTTGAATTTATTTCAGAGAACTTTTTTCTATCGTTTTAATGTAAATATTAAGCATTAATTGTTTTTAATTAGTCTTCTTAATTAAAAAATACAATAAATCTTTTTAATTTTAATAAAATAGCTGTATTTTTTTCTTTACTATTTTTCTTTTCATTTAACACAATAAATAAATATATTTTTAAATTATTTAAAGATTAGAAGATGTATGAGTATAATAATGTGCTTTGTAACTTTGTAAATAATAAATAAATAAAATACTACTAAAAAAAATACATGAAAAGAAAACAAGGCACACCACGATGCCATTAACAAGACGGAAAAGAAGTTTAATAGTATCCAAAAGTATGCTCAAAGAGTAAGTAATACATGGGCTACAACCCTCAATGAAAACTCAAAAAGGCGGGACCCGAACCAATACGAGCTAAGCAGTGAAATCTCCATCACCCTGATGATCACGAGAAGTTCTCGCATATGCTCACATCAATAAATTGATGATCATCGCAAAAGGAGAAAACCACACACAAAACATACAAACAAGCAGAAATGGTAAGCTAGAGTAAAAAGATTTTTAGCATGCAATTGAACATATAATTTAAAAGTCAAGCGTACATAAATCCACCAAGCATATAATAACCGACAAACAATACACTAAGACTCAAGACATGATTATCCAAATACATATAATTAGTCAGATTCACTGGATGCTTGCACTTGTGGCGGCTTCTACTACTCTACAAAGCCAATTGCCAATGGGTTTCACCCTACCACTCACAAGGTTAGCCTTCAAACATCTAAGGCCATTATTCTGCCAAAGACTAGGGCCTCCTACTACTCTCACTACTTGAGTTTGTATGCTCTACGTGAGACTAACTGACTTTTTAGAGTGTCAAGATGCAATCTTTACTTGAATCCTTACTAAATTATATAATGAGGCACCACCACGAACTTCGTGGAATTACGTCCTAAGCACGAGGCACCACCATGAGCTCCCACTAACAGGGTCATGGAATTACGTCCTGACCATGACACACCACGACGCAACCATCGTGGAATTACGTCCTGACCAATGAGGGAGATCTTACTAGAGATTCATGGAATTGCGTCCTGACCATGAGGCACCACCACGAAACCTTCGTGGAATTACGTCTTGACCATACCAAAATCATGTCTCACCAACCAACGTAATATTATCATGCATACCAATCTCATGCCAATATATATAACCAACCATCCATTCATGTTTCGTACTAAGATCATACCAAACTCATCCATTTCATTCCCATTACACCATATATATAATACATACAAGGCATCTTACATCACTTTGTAAAGTAGCACACCAGTCAAACATTTGAAAGCATATACTTATCCGATTAACACCATCAATCTCGCTCAAACGAAAGAGCCCTCGCTCAGGTGAGAGAAACCCCTCGCTCAAGCTGTCAGGTCTCGCCTGGGCAAGATTGTAATAGTGGGCACATTGAGGTCTCGCTCAAGCTAGCCCATCTCGCTCAGATGAGACTACTCTCACTCAGGCGAGTGGGTTTCGCTTAGGCGAGCCCTCGAAACAGAGAAGGGGTGAGCTGCAACTATTCTCGCTTAAGCGAGAGCTCATCGCTTAAGCGAAAGCTTTCGTTTTGAGCGATCAACCCGCTCGCCTGGGCGAGTTTAGTAGAACTCACAAGTTCCCCTACGTGCCAAAACCATATTCAAGCCATTCCCGCAGTACAAGCATATATTTTCACGCAACCAACAACATATATCAAGCACCCAACACGTAAAATCAACCAAACAGGCATATGAACTTGAAAACAGTAAAAGCCCTAGCTTCCCTTACCTGAACAGAGGCTAGTGGACAATGGCAAACACCTAACAGTGAGCACCACAGCTCCGGGAACAACTTTGTGAGCTGAAAATACTAACACCAAAACAAAGACTAGGTTACTACGATGAACCCTAGTTGGAACCACGAAAGACAAGCGAAAGAATAGAAAACATGAGTCGAGAACCAACTTACATGAAGTAGAATGGAGTTTCTTTAGCTCAACGAGGATGGAAGTCAAGCCCTAGCAGAGCTCTAAAAAGAGAGAATAGTGTGTGAGGGGAAGGGGCTGTCTTGTGAAATGGGGCAAAATGAGAGGGTTAGGACTGATTTAGGGGTTTTGGGCACCCTATGGGTTAGCCTTAGGCCCAACAGTTAAGGCCAGGCCCTTTAACATAAGACCAGAAAAAGTGGGTCTTACACTTACCATTAATAATGTGACAACTCCTCAGCATACAATCTTATTTTTACTTAATTATAAATTTATTTAAATAACCTGCATATATTCTTTTGTTTAAATTCAATTTGTTTAACGAATACAACATTCTTTCCTCCTCAATCTTATACGTTGCTTTAAAAGTTTTAATTTATCTTCCATAAAAGACATGTTTTAACTTATCTAGAAGCAACTATTGCTTTAACAAAACTTATAACCATAGTATTATATAATAATTTGTATACACAATTTTCTTACCAAAATTGATAAAAATTGCAACAAAATAATAAAAGTAAAAAAGAAAGAACTAACCCAGTATACCAAACACTGAACTACAAGTCAAAGTTGTAGTAATTTATCATTGGAAAACTTAGTAAATAAGGATTAAAACCACATAACTCGTACAATTTAGTCTTTCCAATCTTGAACGTTGACACATTATTTTAGACATTGAATTGAAAGATAAGTCAGGTCGTCAACATTCAATTGGAACCAAAAAGAAATACAATATCAAATGTTCAACAAAAAGATAAAATCTGGACCATGTACTCCATAGACAACTGTAACATCCCGTCAGGATATTACGAATTTAATAAAATAAAGTCGAATAAATAACAAGTCGTATTTAAAATAATTCCTCATTTCCCAAAATGCGGGAAATTTAAAACTTCATTACTGCCAAATATAATTCCAAAACCAGAGTTTATAAAACTGACATGATAACCAGATTGTCTCATGAGAGTTCACAATTTTATTTCCAAAACATAATGATTAAAAAGACTCCCACGCTATCCCTGCTCCGAGTCTAAGCATCACCAGCACCACCTGCATCAATATCCTCTGCTCACGTGTACCGCGCACACGATCATCGTCAAACACAAGCAGATAGGGTGAGCTTAACAAAATCAACATACAATCAAATTGATATACACATAAGTAGTCATTTATATAATTCATGCAAACACCCAAATAAAGTCTCTCACTCTATTTCGTATCAACTGGCCATAACCAGATCATTCATGTTCTACATCTTTTAGTGATTATCCCAAGGTGACTTGCTGTCATACCTATCGGCCACAACCGATAGAGCACGTGCGGGAACCATTGCTACGGATCATACACCGTAACGCCAGGTGGAGTTCCCAAATACGAACATAGTTCGCATTGTCCCAAGACTACTAAACTCGTCAGCTAGCTGCTAAGGAGGGCAATCCATTTGGATCCATCCGTACTGACCACAACCAGCACACTCACACCGATAACACTCACCAACCCAAGCTCAAGTCAAGGGTTCCTCGTGTTCATCCGGCATCCCGAGCTCAACTCGAGGGATGCCATTCAGAGCTCAACTTGAGGAATGCTACATGCTTAACCCCTATCCCGAGCTCAACTCAAGGGATACGTTCCGAGCTCAACTCAAGGAACCCAACAATCCCACCTTTGAAGCATCACCAAAAGTCTTGTAGATCACATTTGCAACTCCAACAACTAGGACTTACAGCAGCCAAATCGCCTAGCGGGAGACACGTACCGCTAGGCGCTACCAGCTTCCAGACCGCCTGGCGGGGAACACGTACCGCTAGGCGCCAAGCGCCTAAGAACCCCAAATTCTACAATCATCGCTCGATGGGACAATCCACACCACCAGGCAGACATGCTCCAGGAGGTTACTATTTTTGCCGCTATCGCCTGGCGGGAACTTCCCCTCCGCCAGGCGCCACCAAGTTCAGAACCCCAATGTTTCCTTGCTATCCGCCTGGCGGGTGCGACCTCACTGCTAGGCGCCACACCAGTAATAAACTCTTATTGGTTTTTGTGAATTTTGTTCAAGTTCCCCACTTTAGTCTTGCGTAATCATGTATACAGACAGCTGAATCCCTCTTTAACCCATATATATATATATACACCCTTATAAACTAACCATCCTCAATTACAACTTACAATGTAGAAAGCACTTCACTTCCCTTTTTTTAGATCACCAATCTAGTTTATCAAATTAGACTTCCTTAGGTGCAACTGTTGCAAGAATTAATATGTCACTGTAATCTACTACCACTTATGCTCTATTATTTACCCAAATTAACTGTCCCGGTATCCATCAATTTATATATACCTTAACAACTGCACCTAACCATAATTTACACTCTCTTTACAAATTGGCAATTCCAACTATCTTTATAATCTTACTTGGTTCTAGCCACCCTCTAGAACAACTAATACCACAATGATTTGAACCTCTGATTTCTCACTCACTCTGGAATTTTCACTCTACTATAATAGCATTTTATTCCCCATCCCAATACTTGAATTCAACCTTAACTCTTACCTATCATCATTCATTCTTCCATCACATTACTCATTTCAACTGCACTAATAGCATGAACATGGTTCCCTTCGTTCAGTGCTGTCAGTAATGCTCGTAACACGTGAAGATTCAACTTTCTGAGTTGGCGCCTAGCGGTAAGCCCTGTGTCGCCAAGTGGTGCAAACAATTCTATGCAGATTCCCAGGATTTCCAGCATCCATGAGATCCTTCCCTCATTCTCAAATACTTCTCTCTACGTTCCTTAATTGCTTTCACTCTCGAACCAAATAACTGTGGCACAACATTCAAACTTTAACTATCTTTATCTACAATTTGAGTACAACCAACCACCCTTAATATCGATTCATCCAAAAACTCCCAAATTCTAACCCTAAAATCATGTTCGCACTGTTCCATTGCTTTTCGCTCTCAATATTTGTATTTCGACACAATTTAACATCCAATTGTCTCTTTATCAATTTAAAGCTAACTTTCCCCTCGATCAAAAACAACCCAAAATGCACAGATTCACAAAATCGAGCCAAAAAGACTCGCGTCGCCTGGTGAAAATTCATCACCGCCAGGCAATTCGTCAAAGAAACCCAGAATGGGTTACAAGCTTGCGTCGCCTGGCGATACAGGGCTTCACCGCCAGGCGCTGCCTCCAGAAAGCACAACAAACACGTAACTAGGTATGAGCTGCCTGGCGGTTATGTATAGCCCGCCAGGCGGTTTCTAGAAAATTTCCAGAACTCAGCAGAATCACAGAACAGATAAGGTTCATGCATAATTAACGTATAATTATCATACAACTCATACCGAAGCATCAAATTAACGTGGAAAACTTCCCTAACCTGAAATTCCTTTGCTTGAATTTTTGGCAATTGGAATCTTCCCTACACCAAGTACCTCCTTAGCCTTCTCTTAATTCAGCCCCCAAGAACCTCACCCAACCTCCCAAACTCAGAATTCGTGCTTTGTTTCTGGATATATTTTCAGCCTTGCAAAACCTTTCCTAATACCCCAATTTTGCCTTTTAAATGGTGCCTTAAAGCTAGGTAAATGATCAAAAACGAAAATGCACCTTAATTGATTATTAATGGCCATTCATTGTCTCATTATGGGCTGTTTTACAGCCACTCTTGGCTGCTAGTTCCTCTACGGTTTATGTTAACCCTTCACATTCAACCCAAAGCCAAAAAATAGCAAAAAGAGTGTTTAATTTAGGTTCTCCAAGGTTTGAACCCACAACTATGCAAATGCCAAACCATCATGCCAATTCATATTTCATGTTAACAAATATAATCCAAATGTCATATTATTCCACAACATGATTAACATATAATTAAAACAATAACAAATAAACATCACGGGTACATTCACTAAGAGCATACTCATTTTTGGAGGGTGTCGTGGAAAAAAAATTAGTAAATAAAAAGGCAAAAAAATAAAGCTTCCTATAAATTTTATTCATGCATCCATGCATTTATGCATCCTCACTGCATTACATCATTTGCCTAAAGATTGAATCTTGTCGGCTAAGCATTCAAGCAGTGTTTACTGACACATCAAAATCAAACCTCGGGTTCTCCCTTCATATATAGACATTCTACCCTTAGTTTTCTTATGTTTACATCAAGGCCCTCTCCGATGGAATGGTCATTG
>Ga0209589_1005698_pt1 | contig 21049 bp, 17 predicted proteins | sample CowpeawhiteBW_FD_187525 | JGI IMG/M metagenome (GOLD analysis project Ga0209589, IMG submission 187525) | Root nodule microbial communities of legume samples collected from California USA - Cow pea white BW (SPAdes) (version 2) | ecosystem: Host-associated > Plants > Roots > Nodule | place: USA... | reverse complement strand
CAATGCAAGCATTAAGTGAAGAAACAAGAAGACTAGCAATTAATGAAAGAGTCATATATATAATCAAAACATTTGCATTTACACAAGAGTTTCGTGGCTACATCTAACCCCAACAAAAATGGGTTTAGCTCTCCATTGTCATGGAGAGCTCAAGCTTGCAAATGAAAGAGATGGAAGAGAAAGAGATACAAAGAGGAAGATGGAGCTATTCCCACAAGCCCTAACACTCCTCCAAGCTCTCCAAATGTGTTCTTCGTGCCTCCAAAATGCCAAAGATCCTTTTTCTCTCGCGAAAACAGAAGAAAAAGGGTAAACTTGACACATCAGCGAAAACTGCTGCCTGGCAGAAGCCTCTCATCGCCAGGCGCAAGTCACCAAACAGTGCTGAAACATTGCGTGTACCGCCCGGCGGTGTCCAGATGCCACCAGGCGGTGAGTTGCTAGAACGATGATTTTCACCTGGCTGGCGCCTGGCACTGGAAGAAGGTGTCGCCTGGCGGTGTCTTTGTGGCGCCAGGCGATTACTGTTTCTTCCATATTTAGTGTGTTTTTGCCTTCTTCTTGCTACTCATGATCACTCACTTGTTTGGATTTTTGGAACAAAGCTTCCCATCTACAAAAAGGACACAAAAAATGGAGATTAGTGGTATATTTAGATCAATGTAACCCAAAATGTATTTATTTACAAAAGTAAGGTAAAATTGAGGATTAAGTAGGTTAAAAGCTTTGGAAGAGATGATTTTGCTAAAGAAATATAGCTTAGATAATGGTAAAAATTAACATTATCAATATGATACTCACAAGCATACCATGTAATCTGACTATTTCCCTGACATACAACTCTGCCAGTTTATCTAGAGACATCTTCTGATTAATGGGTAGAAAGTGTGCGCACTTCGTTAATCTATCCACTATTACCCATATGGAATCATGCCCCCTCACAAACCTTGGTAGATGCGTAAAAAAATCCATTGAAATGTTTTCCCATTTCCACTGAGGAATCTCAAGAGGCTCCAACGTACCCCCTGGCCTCTGATGCTCGATCTTCGCTTTTTGACACACTAAGCACGATGTTACATAATCTGCCACATCAGTTTTCATGCCAGTCCATTAGAAGGTCACCTTCAAGTCTTTATACATCTTAGTCATACCTGGATGTATGCTAAGACGGCTCTTATGCCCTTCGTCCAAGAGCATCTTCCTCAGTACCTGACTCCTGGGTACGCACACCCTCTCTCTAAAACGTAGGATGCCGTCTTTACCCATCCTGAAATCTTTTCTCTTATCTGTACCCAGGTCACCTATTATCTGTTGCAGCTCTTTATCCTTTCCCTGTTCCACCCGAACCTCATCTAAAAACTCATTGGTAATTCTCAACATGTTGCACCGTATATGACTTTCCCCCATATCTAGCCCCAGATTCATGTCTCGCAACCTCTTTAACAACTCCAACTCCTTAATCATCCTGGCTGGCACATGGATCCTCTTCCTACTCAGGGCATCTGCTACGACATTAGCTTTACCAGGATGATAGAACAACTCAAAGTCGTAATCCTTTAAGTATTTTATCCATCGCCTCTGCCTCATATTCAGCTCTTTCTGGTCGAACAAGTACTTCAGACTCTCGTGATCGCTGAATACTTGGAACTGTGCTCCATACAAATAATGCCTCCAAGTCTTGAGGGCAAAGACTACTGCTGCTAGTTCCAAATCATGCGTAGGATTGTTCTTCTTATGCACCTTTAACTGACGAGATGCATATGCGACTGGTCGTTTCTCTTGCATTAACACACAACCCAGCCCCTCATATGAGGCATCACAATAAACCTCAAACATCTTAGTTGGATCTGGAATGACTAACACTGGTGCAGTCGTTAACCTTCTCTTCATGTCCTTAAAATAAGTTTCACATTCATCGGTCCAAGCGAAAGGATGATCCTTTCTAGTGAGCTGAGTTAACAGATTCACCCTCTTGGAGAAACCCTCCACAAATCTCCTGTAGTAGCCCGCCAAACCCAAGAAGCTCCTCACCTTGGTAACGGTCTGCGGTCTCTCCCATTTTACCACCGTTTCAATCTTGGCCGGATCCACTGTTATTCCCTGGGCTGATATTACATGACCCAAGAACTGTACCTCCTCGAGCCAAAATTCACACTTTGACAGTTTCCCATACAGCTGATGCTCTCTGAGGATTTCCAGCACCACTCTCAGATGCTCTACGTGTTCCTCCTGGCTCTCAGAATATATAAGTATGTCATCAATAAACACAACGACAAACTGATCCAAGTACGGCCGGAAAATTCTATTCATGTAATCCATGAAGATCGCTGGAGCATTCGTCACCCCAAACGGCATCACCACATATTCGTAATGCCCGTAGAGTGACCTGAAAGCCGTCTTCTGCACATCCTTTGGCTTGACCAAGATCTAATGATACCCAGACCTTAAATCAATCTTTGAAAACACCGCAGCTCCCTTCAGTTGATCCAGTAAGTCATCAATCCTCAGCAATGGGTACTTATTCTTTATGGTCAGCTTATTCAATTGCCGATAGTCAACACATAATCTAGAACTGTCGTCCTTTTTCTTCGCTCCTTGAGCCATTATCATGAAACAAGTAGCTCCAGCTTCAACCTCTCTAATCGCCTTTTGAGCTGATATCAACTCTAGCCCCAAAGTCTCTAGAAAAATCACACTGCGTCGTCCATAATCAATAACAACGTGATTGCCTGACAACCAATCCATTCCCAGAATTACATCCAAGCCCTCCATTGGCAAGCAAATGAGATTCACTTTGAACCTGCGACCCGCCATTTCCATTAAACAACCTACACAGACCAAACTGGTAGCCACCTGACCCGAAGATGGAGTTGAAACCAACAACTCATAATCCAAGTCACGTTTCTCCAAGCTCAGTTTTGACACACATGCATAAGAAATAAAGGAATGTGTTGCTCCGGAATCAAACAACACCAATACTACTTTACCAAATAATACACAAGGTTCAAGAATAAGATTACCCGACTGTGTAGCCTCGATGGTGGTCAGGGCAAAGACTCTGTAAGCTGCTCTAGCTCGCTCTACTGGCGATGCTGTTGGTTTCTTCGCGTTAGGACTCTTCTTTTCTGGACAATTGTTGGCGAAGTGTCCCGGTTTGTCACATATAAAGCACTTGTGACGGTCGCCTGACCGTCCTACTCTGCTTGCCAGCTGTGGACAATTCCTCTTCAGATGGGGTCTGCCACACTGGTAGCAAGTGGGACCCTGAGATGTTTGTGGTCGGCTGTACGACTTTTTCATCTGCCTAGCCTCTGCGACATTTTTCTGATGTCGGCTCACAGTAGGACCAGGGCCCTTCTCCAGGTGTTCAGCACTCTTGGCCTGTTCCACCAAGACTGGGAATCTTCGCTCTCTCAAGGGCGTCACCACCTTCTTCAACTCATGTTTGAGTCCTCGCTCAAACTTCAAGCACTTCCATTCTTCAGTAATATTCTGCGAGGAGTATCTCGCTAGATGCTCAAACTTGTTGACATACTCCGGCACTGACATATCCCCTTGCTGCAGTGCAAGGAACTCTGCCTCCCTGTCTTGTCTAGCTGTATCTGGAAAATATTTCTCCAGGAAACGAGTCCTGAAGTTGGCCCATGTTGCCGGCTCCTCCCGAGTCTCCATCTATTGTTACATACCTGTCCACCAATATTCTGCATCCTCATTCAACAAATAGGTAGCAAAGAGAAGCTTCTGCTCATCCTCACAGTACATCACCCTAAAAATCTTCTCACATTTGCGGAGGCATGCATCCGCTTCATCAGGAGAGGCTTTGCCAGTGAACTCTGTTGGCTTGTGGCGCAAGAAGTCCTCCACGGTCGGCACCCTGATTGGTGCAATCGCCATTCTAGGCTGCGCTGCTACGGGTGGCTGCATCGCATCCACCATCCGGTGAATAGCCTCAACGATGTCATTCGAACCACTAATCCTCCTCCTCCTGTTAGCAACCATAGCCTGGATACGCCACATCACAACTGTTATAAATCAATCACTTAGTCAACAAAAACCACACACATCTTTTCAACATTCAACACACAAACATGCAACAAACAACCACATCGATAAGCTCACTTCCCACTAGCCCCAAAATATTTAAAAATATTTTCAAAACTTTTGCTCTGATACCAATTGTAACATCCCTAAGGAATATTACTAATATATAATAAATAAATTCTGAAATGAAATAAATTCCACATTTATAAATAAACCATTTCCCAAAAACGCGGGAAATTCAAATCTTTTATACAATGCAATAAATACCGGAGTCCATAATTATAAAACCATTATAAAATTAAAATGGCTCCCGAAGCTTACATAATTATCTCAAAACTAAAATAGTAAACATGTATACAAAAATCCCACGCTATCCCTCGCTCCGAATCTAAGCATCTCCTGGCCCACCTGTCAAATCATCTGCTCCCGAATAACAAGTTATCCGATCATCCCCACACACACAGAGAAAGGGTAAGTTATACACAATATATAAACCAATACATGAAATAAATATGCCACCCATCCCCAAAATAACATAAATGATATTTCACGCTTTTTAAATAACCCAACCATGGCCTCATAGTCCTTCATGAGTCATATCCATGAACTAGGTCTTAGGACTTCACTGTGCTCCCACGAAACTAACTCATTCGTGGTCCAACCCTATGAGCCTATCCCGCTCATAGTCCTGCCCTACAGACTCCTCGTCTGTAGTAGAACATCCAAGTCTCATACTTGGACACTGGCACGCACGCAATCACCATACTATGGACTCCTCGGCCAATAGTAGCCGACGGGAACATATCAGTTCCTTGCTTATCGTGTGCCTGACACATGTAATCATCATACTAAGGACTCCTCACCCATTAGTAGCCGACGGGAACTCAACCAGTTACATACCCATCATGTGTCCAACCACCAAGCACATCCCATACCTTTATTGGACTTAGTCCTTCAAGCCCAAACACCACACCACATGCATATACATCCTATACTTAGAATAAAGCAGCCAAATAACACACACAAGCACACACAAACATGGAACTTCGCATAAACTCGCTTAAGCTAGGGACTCTCACCCAAGCTAAGCCCTCAGCCTCGCTTAGGCTAGCTCACCTCGCCTGAACGAGCTTAAAACATCAACATCAACTCATCATCTCGCTTAGGTGAGATCCCCTCACTTGGGCAAGTCACCCCTTCGCCCAAAATAACATACTAACCTCACCTAGACGAGTGTTCAACAAAACCAAGATGAATACACTTTGAGAACTCGCTCAGGCGAGCCACTCTCGCCTAGGCAAGAACATCCATCGCTCAGAGCTCAAAACCTCTCGCCTGGGCGAGATATCGCGCTCAAAACTTCCAGGTTTCCTTGCGACCTCGCTTGGCGAATGTCTCTCGCCTGAGCGAGAGACCAAGTCGCTCAACCCCGTCCAGAGTCGCCTAGGCGAGATACGCGTACCAGAACAAAAAATGAGACTCTACAACTCTCACTTAGGCGAGATGGACTCACTTGGGCGAGACTTGCAGGGTTTTAACCCTGATCACGCACTCAATTCACCCAACATTGCCCAATTCGCACAACAAAACCTACCATTCAGTGGAGACACTATACACAACCTTATCAACATAACTTGGCACAATTTTGGGTTCCCAAAAATCCAAGTTGAAACACAAACCATCTGTACAGTATAAAAAATACCCACATTCATACCTTTAATTGAAAAATCAGTAAAGCAATGGACACAACACCCAAACCCTTAATTTCCATCATTCATACTCAATTTTCCATAGCATAAACCCATCAGAATTTTATGCATATCACAGCAGTACGAAAACATACAATTATCAACCAAACACCAATAAGAGCTCCCCTAACTTGGAATCAGTGATTAAAAATTGAGAAGAACAAACTCCACTCACCCTCTCAATCTCGTGCTCCTCTTGGCTGCCCCCATTCTGCTAGGTTCTCTCTACCTTTCCACATTCATTCCAAACTAAGTTTAGTAAAATTAAAGGCACAACCACTATGCCAATTCACATTTGGTGATACACTCCAATCATTATAAGTTTACATTACCAATTCCATACTCATACATATTTATTAAAAATAAATAATAAAACAACAACACATAAATGGCATACATAGGACTCGAACCCAAGTCCTCTCACACAATCAAAGTACTCTAAAGCACATGAGTTAGTACTTTTCCACGTCACATAAGCCAATAATTAATGTCTTAAAGGTGCTTTCTACCCGCATTTATTAATTAATTAATTAATTTTCACGGGTCTTACACGTAATGAGTGTTTTGATCCATGAGTTGTTGATTTTATTCCCTATGAGTGTGAGGGGAGAAATACCTAATTTTTACATGTCTTGATGTGTATGTGTTATGGAAATTTATGGGTTTTGTTGAATGCATGTTAATTGAGATACATTTGTATTATTTATAAGTTGTAACTAGTTTAGGTCTTATGAGTTTCTTGGTTTGGTAAGGGAAGCTAGTTTAACTAGGTTTTGACATGATTACATGTGTGGTTTGCTACTTAATTGTTTTAAAGAAATGATTGTGGTTGTTGTTTGTTTGGTGAATTGAGGAGAGAATTTGGTATAAAAGTAATTAGCTTAAATTGGTACATTTGACCATTGTTTGTTAACTCAATTGAGTGAAAAGAACATGTATTCAATTTGACCAATCAACTAAGATCAATCCCCCATTTAGTAATTTGTTATTGTCATGGCGCTAGGTTGCTTAGGTGGGGCGTTGGGCACTAGTTTTGGAAACCTAAAATAGAAACCACTACACATGTGACGTCGAACGCCACACTCTCACCGTCGGGCACCAGTTTGATAGTGGTTCATTATCTCATTGGCGCCAGGTGTTACCCAATTTTTTAGAACTGTGCCCTCTTGGTAAATGAAGATTTTCGCTCTATTAACCATCTGATCGAGTTAACATTTTGATTGTTGATCATAGACACGTGATTCTTCACTTTGACCGATAGGAATTTTTATTTTGAAGTTTGTGGTTAGAGAAATGGTTTTCATCATTTTAATGTACTTTATGTATGTATATGTTTGAGATTGTAATTGATTGAGATGAAATTATTGATATGTGAATATGAAAATGTGATGAAAGATGTATATAATTGTGAAAGTAATTAATTATGGTGAAATTATTGTTGTGAAACAGTGATGATAATGAGTTTGTTAATGTATACGAGCATTATATGTGTTTGATGTAATTCCATGGATCTCATTAGATTTTATGGTGGAGTTATTTTAGTGTATGCATTGGACTATATATGGATTCAAGTGATGTGACATCCTGAAACTCTAATGATCATTCACACTCAAATAAAGTAGAATGGATCATGTGGGGAGAGTAAGAGGAGGTCCTAGTCTATGACAGGATAGTAGCCTTAGATAATGATGGATTAACCTTGTGTGTGGTAGGGTGAAACTCATTGGAAATGACTTTACAAAGCATTAGGGCCACAATAAGTGCAAGTATCCAGTAAATCTGATTATAAATTCATGTATCCGGATAATTGAGTTTAGTGTCAATTGTGTTTGTTCAATTATATGAATTACTGTAGTTTGTCCATGTATGGAATATAATTGATATGATTTAAATAGTCTTAGGATAACTCTTTTATATACTAGCTTACCCTTGCACTTTGTGGTCTTGTGTTGTTTTTTTCTTTTGCAATGATCATCATTTTGGTGTGAGCAGATGAAGATGCAAGTTTAGCGGCATTTCTGAAGGACGAAAAGTCCGTAGTTAGAGTTTTGAAATTGCAATGAATATATGAGTGATTGGTATGTTCGATTAGGGATATTTTTGTAGGTTTGGTGTTGTTACATAAATGGTATATTTTTATATACTTTGAATTCTTAAAAGAATGTATTAATATATTTTTTATTTGAATATTATTATAAGATGTCTTATTTTATTAGTTTTATACTACTAAAATGATATATTACAACAACATAATCATCTATTGATTGGTTATTTAAGCCAAGACTACTTTTTGTTAATAAAAGCGAGTCATTTATCTGGAATTCAACTTTGTATTCCTAGCATTAATCATTTATCTATCTGCACTTCAATTTTGTAATCCTGGCATTAGATAAACCGTTCAAAAAACATATACTGTTTAAGTAAGGAATTTATAAACAAATTTAAATTTACAATTTTATTAGAATAACCCTAGAGGATTTCAAATTATACGTAAAATGTAAGAATTTGAAAATCTTACTATTCTCAAATTCACATATTTTATTTCGATTTTTCTTTACTGAATTTGGTTGAGGGTATAATTGGAATAATAAAGGTCGAGATAATATTGAAATAACTACTTTTTAATTTATATTTGCCAGATTTTTCCTATTAATATTAATATGAGTTATTTTATGATTTAAATTGTTAGAAGTGTTTTTTTTCCATCACTGTGTTACAACCGAAATTGCGACGGACGAATCAAAAATAAAATATAAAAAGGGTTTTAGAGTCGCCACCATAGTTATTATAGGAAACTATGGAAAACCACAAAAAGGAGGAAGGTCTACAAAAATAGAGTTTGGGGTACGGGAGTTAATTACGTGTAGGAAGGTGTTAGCACCCTACAACGCCCATCCTAAGATGATACCTTTAATTAAAATACAAATTGATGTGGTCTCCTTTAAATGTTTATTTTACAAAAAAAAAATAAAAAAAAAATAAAGATGACAAAGAAAAACAAAGGAAACAAAAATGATTTTTTGTTTTTTGGGTCCAACAAGGATTACTCCTTTGCTCCTAGGTATCTCCATTCACAATGGAGAATCGGGGTCACGTAGTTCTTTATGAAAAAGCTTTTTGAAAAAAAAAACAATTTGTTCAAAGATGTTGATATCACTCTTTTTTAATATTTGAAAATTTTGTATTTGTTTTAGTAATCTTATAGAAGAACGAAGGTATTAAGTACTAAGACGACGCGAGCGGTCACACGAGCACTTATACATGTTAGAAGTTAAAAGGGTATTTAAATTATTTATTTGTTATTACTTCCTTTAAAGAAAAAAACTTCCGAAATAAGACATGATACTAAAAAACGTGACTATTATATGTCCATAATTTATGAAAACATTAGGAAAATAAATAAATAAATAAAAGATTAGGAAATAACATTTAGGATTAAACATATTATTTTATTATAAAAAAGTTTTAAAACACTTAATATGAAAAATATGGCACAACATATTCATACAATGTTAAAACATGATATCTCACTTATTCATGCAACAACAACGTTCATAACCCAATGCAATCAACAAACATTAATTATAAAGCTAATGAACTCAAAAATGCATGACAATAATGTTTTTTCCATATTAAAAAGAAATAGTGAAAACATCAAATTCAACCAAGATCATAACCAAAACTCAAGAAAGACTGCATAACACAACAAAAATTAATTTGTATGAACCTGAATAGAATATCGGATTTACAATAGTTGTGTTGGAACACCAAGAAGCACATGGGGGTGGCGATCGAAGGTGAGTGGATTTTTTATATGCGAGGGTTAAAAGAAATTGTGTGCTTAGGGTGAGAGAGGTCTCCAGAATTTCGAAAGAAAAAAATAAAAAAATCCTTTATTCTTTTGCTTGATGGGTTTATATACCCAACATTATAAATCTAATGTAATCTCATAATAAAGTCAGTCTTGATTACAAAGAAATTTAGAAGGCAAGAACTGGTCTTAATATTATCACATTATGGGAATCAAATCACACGGGTAAAAAAAGCACAAAATCAAACGTGATCAACAAAAATTAATTATAATTAGAAAAAAGATATTCTTGAGAAACATATTACTATTTTCCTCATCTAGAAAAGGAGGTATCATAAAATCAGAGCACAAAATCAGAGTAAATGATTCTAAATATCAGAACATATTATGTTTCTAATTATTAGACTAACTTCTTAATCTGGAGTAGAAACGACAAAGCATATGGTGGGGTGAGAATATAAAATTTTGGGCTGCCATGAGTTGCCAGAAAAAATGGTGTGGGTGTACAGAGTATTTTGGGCTAAAATAGAAACACAGCCTCAAAAGAAAATACATAAAAAAAACAGTCTCTCTCTTCTTTTTTTCTTTTTATTTATTATTATTATTATCCTATTATTATTATTTAGACAAAGAAAAAATCAAAGAAAAAACTTATTTACTTTTTTATTATTATTTATTCTATTATTTATTTAATCGGACGAAATTGGGTGTTGACACACTGCTATTTGTCGGTCTATAATCGTTGGAGTTTTTGACTAATGTTTAGGAGATTATTTTTTTACGGATATGAATTAGGTTTTTTCAATTTACATTTGGTAGGATGTTTTTTCTTTTTTTTTTTCTAATCATAATTAGGAAGAATTTTAGTCTGCATTACCTAGTATTGTACCAATTTCAATTAAAAGAAATTTTCGGTCAGCATTGATCAGAAAAAAAAAATCTTAATTGATATTAGCGTAAATAGTTGTAGTCGACTGAAAATAAATTAAGTTGGTGTGAATCTTTTTTTCTTTTTTTATAAATAACAAATAAAATAATCTAGAAAAATCTTAATTAAAAAATAATATAAGTCAAAATCAACTAAAAAGATAATCAATATTAATATTTTGGAATTATTAATAATTATTTGATATTTAAATAATTATTTATTATGTTCCAGTATATCCAATAAATTGTACATCATCTAAAAATTAAGGTTAATTATAGTTTAAATATTCTTTCTTTTTTACATTTTTAAAACATTTTCTAAAAATAAAACTATGAGAGTTTCACATTAAAAAAATAATACCAAAAAACACAATTGCTCGATAAATATAGAATTTTACGGTTGATAAATAAATACAAACTTTCCTGTCACGTCTTTGATAAAGGTAAGAAAGAAGAAAGGCACGACAACAATAGATAATTTGTCAAGTTCGGGAGGTGATGAACAGTTTGATGTTGATAAACTTAATCACAACACCCATGTTGGGTCGTATTCAATTTAGACATTTAAAAAAAGTAAAAGAATCAAACAAAAAGTGTTTGACAAGAAAAATGAATTCAGGTTTGGAAAGAATTTTGAGAACGCGCATCTTTGTTCTCTCCATTTTCAGAAATTAAAATACCTCGAAACTTTCCACATACACCATTGGTCAATTTGTAACTAATTGTTCCAAACCTTTTTCCGATAAGTAAGTAATTGTTGGAAACCCATTTTACGTGACTTTTTTCTTTCCATTTTTTATTTAGAGAAAACGTATACACATATCATAGTGGCATGTGCAATCACATTTAAAGCTTCTACTTTAATAATACTAATAAAATTTAAATAATACACTGATTTAATGAGTTATTTTTTACAATTTTAACTTCATTAAATAATTTGCTTTTTCAATTTGAGTTTTGTTTGGTAACACTCGTGATTCATGGATTACGGTAGTGTAGAACACTCCCATAAATTGAAAACCTATACTTTAAAACTTCTGTAAAGTAGGTATATTAATGGTGACTAGTGCTTCTCTCTTGCTATTCACTAGAAATAAAAAAAATCAAAAGCAGATATCACGATTCACAACAAAAAATGTCTGCTGGAAACAACTGTAAAAAAAAGAGAAACTCCTAATTCAATCACTTAATAACTCTTTTCATTAACACAATAATAATAATAATAATAAATATAAAAAGTTAAAAATGTTTATATGTGTTTTCTGTTTTCAAAATTCAACCAAAAAAAAATTGTATTGTTATTATATTAATAAAAATTACTTAGTGCTTTTAAAAAAAATGTGAAAATATATTTTTTTATATATAAAATTAATTAAGAACAATAATAGCATCATTCTTCCTAATGGTTATTAGCAAATCTCATTAATTTTAAACCTTTCATTTTGCTTTGAGGCCATGTCGAATGAATATATACATTTTATATTTTCTCTTCCTATAATTGATAAATGATCTATTTTTACATAATGATAGAGATGTCAAAATAATGATAGAGATGTCAAAATGGGTTTCAACCCCTGAACTAACCTGGCTCACCACGGGTTTGAGCCAGGTTGGGTTGAGAAAAATTTAACTTCTCTAAGTGGGTTGAACTAAACTCGGCTCACTTAACCCACGGGTTAAACAGGTTTGAGTCGAGTTGAGGGTGGGTTAACTCACTTAACCCACCAACATTTTTTTACAATTCTTGTTTAATAATTATTTATTACTTCTAATTATATAGGTTCACAATTTCATATTTTTAAATGTTAGAGTGTTGCTCAATAATATTTGAATAGTTGGAATGTTTAATTAATTTGATTGTCAAGTTATATACGTTGATACTTTCATCTTTAAGTATAATCTTTATAGTAAATTACTCAAACAACCATCTTATAAACAAATATTTCTAAATTAGTATGACAAAAATGTGTAGTTTTTTATTTATATTTTGTTGAATAACATGACAAAAAATATGTAATATTAGTCATGTTTTCTTGGACTATATGTACACTTTATTGGAAACAATTCATCATATATTGGTGGTGAGTATGATGAAAACATTGGTTCTTGATTTTATTGTGATTTTCATCTCATGGATTGTTTAAAAAATTATTTAAATATTTGAATACTTAAAAATAAATACATAAATAATTTTTTTTATGTGGGTTGATGAGCCAACCGACTTAACCCACCAACCCGTGATGGGTTGAGCCGGGTTGGAAAATTTCTGGCTCACCATAAAGTGAGTCGGGTTGGGTTCACTCATTTTCAACCCGGCTCGTGGTGAGCTAACCCATGTGAGATGGGTTGGCTCACTTTGACATGTCTACATAATGATTTAATCTATTCACTAGTGCAAAAAGGTCATATTACATCGGTTCTGGAGCGTGTATTAGATCGGTTCTAGAACCGATCTAATATTAGCCGATGTAATATATCTTTCACGTATTAGATCAGTTGTAATGAACCGATCTAATAATTTCATATTAGATCGGTTTCAAATAACCGATCTAAAGATACCCACACAGAGAAACATCATATAAGCTATATTAGATCGGTTATGGACGACACCGATCTAATATAGCTGAGATCACTTAAAGAAGAAACAGACAATATTAGATAGGTTGTAACCTTAACCGATCTAATATGTGATATATTAGATCGGTTCAACCGATCTAATATTGCCTATTTCTTTTTTAAAAAGGTTTGCTTCGTTTTTGCAATTAACCAAAACCTGAAACCTGTTGCATTCAATTCAAAACCATAATCAGGTAGCACAACAGTTTATACAATACAGAATTAAACATCATTTTAAATCCAACAATGAATTTGACCAAAATATTTCCTAACTACATCTATTCAACAAGGAAAAGGAAACCTATCAACTAATTTTTATACCGGAAGAAGTACTTGGCCCATTCAGTCCTCACTTCATCAATCTTCTCAGATCCCAATGGTTCAGCATTGTCAAAAACCTGTAGTTCAAAGCAATCAATGCATATTAGTATCCACAACATATTAGTTAAATATTTGATAACATGCTTCAAAGAGGATTCTTTTTTATTTTTTACCTCATTCCAAGAATCTTTGATAGCAACACGAGCTATGGTCCACATCCAGTACATGACATAGTATCCACACTCAAAACTTCCTTTTTGCTTATTACACTAATATATAATGAAATTTATATTAATTAACATATTAAAAAATGACCAAATCATACAACATAAAATACAGTCAATGAAAAATTATATCTTAGGGGAAATCACTTTGAAGCTTTGGGTAGATGAAGTTGATTTACCACCCAACATATTGTACACATTTAGAGCACTACAAAGTTAAGGCACTAGTCTTTTACAACATATTTGATGGCATAAATAACACATTATAAAGTCACTACCACATACCTCTATAGAATATTTTTCATGGCTGAGGGTATGAGCTTGTGCAATGAGCATAACCAAACTACAATATTCTCCAATGGACAAATAATTACCAATTGCCAATGAGACCTAAACAAAAAATTGAATTAGTGATATGAATTAGTTAATTAATAGCTTAAGTGTCTAAGTTGAACTTACGCATTAATATAAGGTGCCATGTATATTCTTTTCTTTGATTTCCCCATCCAGTTTTGAATGTATGTGTGACATTCCATATGTTTATTTCCAAACTTTTGTATATGCTGAGGCTCAAGGAAAACATACACCGACTCCCTTGTATAATTTCATACACATCGTTCATGTGAATATATAGTGGTATATCACTATTATTAACACCGAACACTGTTTTATCCCAAGGAATGTCAAATGGTGATTGAAAAAGATCTCCGACTACCTTGGCAAGGTCATGAATTGGACTAAAATCTTGCTTGGGTTTGGGCTGAAAATGGGCCTCAAGGCTAAAAGCACATGCAACTAGGGACTTTTGCCCGCTATGAACCTACAAAATAAAATAGCAAAGTTAATTAGAAAGTTTGTGTTAAATTATGAACTATTTCCTTGATAAGAAAAATAATATACCTTCTTCTTTGTTGCAACAACCTTAACTAATTGTTTAGGCCATGAGATGAATGTTCCTAGTGCCTCTGCTACTAATTTCACCTCCTCTGTGGGCACTGGAACTGCACTTGTGGCATCTTTAATATCTTCAACTACCACTCTAGCCAAATCATCCGACATTTGCACAGTGTGCATGGTTGATCCCCCTGGATACAATCTCTCAATGGCAACTAAACGAGAAGGGACCTCTCCAACATACAACCTACACTTGTACGAGAGTTCTATCTCTATGACCTCCTCTTCATCGTCTTCTTGTTCCACATTATGTTGCTGAGACATGGACTGCCATCGTTGATCAAATTCACACCTTAATTCATCAGCTATTTGTGCCTTTATCATTTGAGTTAATTGCTCCATCATCTCAGGTGTGATAGGAGTTGTCTGTGTGGTGTTTTGCCGCTGATAATTTTCAAAGTATTGTCTCACACCCACACCATAACCAACAGTACGTACATGACCAGGGTGCTCTTCAGTACCTAAAACAATGGTCAATATTTCTTGACGACCTTGGGGAACAAAACTTCCTTGTGTACTTTGCTCTACAGGAGAATCCTGTAAAAAAAATGTTGAATTATGCTCTACCAGTCAATCATGTTACTCATTCAACAAATTGAATACCTAGTCAAGACAGAATATGTTACTAACTTACAATTCTTTCAGCAATAACTTGTGATTTCTTAGATGTCATTTTCCCTCCCAGTTTAGTACGAGCCAACTTCCATTTCTCATGTTGGCTTGGAAGGGATGGAGGATTTAGAGGTCCTTCATTTGAATCTGTTTAGTACGAGCCAACTTCCATTTCTCATTTCCCTCTTGGTTAAGGAATAACGACATTAGTGTTATTCAATACGTACAAATGTGCTTGGAGAATTTCACATTGATATTTTCGAACCACCCTTACACCACGCGTGCCTTTACCTTCATTCCTTCCTTCATGTCCAGATTGTGGAATGCCAACAACTTCTGTTTCTAACATATAATTTGTACAAAATTCAATTGCTTCCTCAGCTATATATCTCTCAATAATTGATGCTTCTGTGATTCTTCACATAGCCCTTCAATATTTTCATGTATCTCTCAACTGGGTACATCCATCTTAAAAACACTGGTCCACATATTCTAATTTCCCTTACTAGATGTACTATTAAATGGACCATGATGTCAAAAAATGAAGGAGGAAAATACATCTCCATTTGACACAAGATAACAATAGCTTCATTTTCCAAGTCATCCAACATGGTAGGCTCAATTACTTTATGACAAATACTATTAAAAAACATGCCAAGACGAGTGATAACCTGTCTAACACTTTTAGGTAAGATGCCACGAATAGCCACTGGGAGAAGTTGTTGCATGAGAACATGACAAGCATGAGATTTTAAACCAACAAGTTTCAAATCTTCCATTGACACAAGACTTCTAATATTTGAAGAGTATCCTAATGGTACTTTCATTCCTCGTAGACTATCATAAAAACTTCTTTTCTCAAGTCTAGACGGAGTATGACAAGCAGAAGGTAAATATGTCCGTTTACTGCGCGCTTATGGCTGTAACTCCAAACGAAGACCCATCTCAACTAGATCTTTATGAGAATTAATATCATCCTTTGTTTTCCCTTTGATGTTTAGCAATGTTCCAATTATACTATCACAAACATTGTTTTCCACGTGCATGACATCTATGTAATGCTTGACATCTAATTTGGCCCAATATGGGAGATCAAAGAATATGGATTTTTTCTTCCAAATGCTTCGGTCAACAACTTTCTTTTGTCTTTTCCCAAAAATGACATTTACTTGGCACACACGATCATAAACTTGTTCTCCAGTTAAGGGTGGCGGTTGGATTTTTTCCTCCTAGCATCCATTGAAAGCCTTTTTCAATCGACGATATGGGTGATTACGTCTCAAAAATCTTCGATGGCTAATGTAACAAGTCTTCCTCCCATGTTTTAGTTGATGATAACTTGTGTTTTCTTCGCATATTGGACAAGCAAAATGTCCTTTCACACTATAACCGCTCAATTTTCCATAAGTTGGAAAGTCATTAATGGTGCAAAATAATAAGGCTCGCAAATTAAAATTCATTTTTCCATATGCATCAAAAACCTCAACTCCTTCATCCCATAATAATCTCAGATCTTCTATCAACGAAGTTAGATAAACATCAATATCATTTCCAGGTTGCTTTGGTCCATATATCATCATAGATAACATCATGTATTTTCTCTTCATAGCCTACCAATAAGGCAAGTTATAAATGATCAGCACAATCGGCCATGAACTATGCTTGCTACTTAAATTACCATAAGGATTCATGCCATTAATTGCAAGACCAAGCCTCAGATTTCTTGGATCACTCCCAAACTGTGGGTAGAGAGTATCAATTTTCTTCCATTGGGGTGAATCAGCTGCATGCTGTAACAATCCATCACTTTTTCTTCCATTTACATGCCACTGAAGGTTTTTAGCATCATCAACATTGGCAAATAAACGCTTAAATCGAGGTATGATTGGAAGATACCATAACACTTTTGCAGGAGGACCCTTCTTCATGTTATCTTCATTGTCATCATCATCCTTAACTTTGTATCGCGATACTCCACATTTTGGATACTTAGTGAATGTTTCAAACTCTTTTCTATAAAGAATACAATCATTAGGATAAGCATGAATTTTTGGGTACTCCATACCTATGGGACATAGTATCTTTTTCGCCTCATAATGACGAGTTGGCAATGTATTACCCTCTAGGAGCATTACATGCAACAATTCTAGTAACTTAGTAAAACTTCTATCTCTATCAGTCCACCCATTTTTGGCTTTAATGTTAAATAATCTTAACGTCGCTGACAAACGAGTGAAACTCGTACAACCGTGATATATAGCCTTTTTTTTGAATCATCTTTCAATGAATCATAGACGCGTGCTGATCTTAAATTTTCTTGTCTAATATCTTCAATCATATCTTCCATGAGATCCTCACAATGTGGATTAAACTTTTGACTTTGAGATACTGTTGGTATATGTACAACTTCACCATGCTAGGTCCACGTTGTATAACTCTTTGGGATACCATCACATAGAAGATGTTCTCGTATCAACTTAAGTTCTTGTCGTCTCCCGTTCAAACAATTAACACAGGGACAATAATATTTTCCATTCAAAGCAGTCCCATGTCGTTGAGCAAATTGTAAATAATCTTCAACGCCATTTTCATAGACATCACTGATTCGAATTGCATTCATCCAACCTCGATCCATTACTACAAAGCATGAGAACTTGGTTTAAAAAAAGGTTCCATAGACCCAAACTACATGAAGTAATCATGTTACGTACTTATGTAATCTAATATGTTCTCATTCTCCAAAAAATATTATTCTAGAAACTAATCTAATACTTTCTAGACAAAAAATATTCTTGTCTAAAAGTTTGACGTTCAAATTATCCTTTTATACTATATTATATATAGTAGAATATTAAACATGATATAAGTTTGATATTCAAACAAGGGCAGCCAACAATTTCAATTGTAATAAAGTTTGCTGTGACGGCGATAAAAATGATCAAGAGCAATCAACAATGGCAACCAATAGTTTCAATCTCAATTTCAAACAAACCAGCCAACAATTTCAATTTCAATTTCAAATACAAACAAGAGCAGGCATACAAACTAACCTCTATCAATGCAATAGTGATGGCTCGGTGGAGTAATTGCTACGAAGAAGAGGATGCAACTTCTTCTTACCAAAGAGACTGCGAAGAAGAAATTGGAGGCTCACGAAAGTAGAGACAACGACAGTGGCTTCCACTGAGCGGAGCACCTTTCATTGTGGTGAACAAAGCACCGATGATTGAACTGCGGCGAACCCTAACGGGGCAGCGAGGACGGTGCAAGCACGACGCGAGCACGAGCATGGCGCGAGAACGACGAATTGTGGCATGAACGACAAAGCTCCAGTGCGGCGAGAATGGCGGAGGTTCGATGTGCGGCTTCAACAGTGGTTCGTGGTGGAGGAGGCAAGGGAGGAAGAAGAAAATCAAGGTTCCCGTCGAGGTGAACGACGGGAAGCGAAGAACCTTCGGTGATTCTCAATATTGCCTGAATGGCGGTGGTTTGAAGGTGCGAGAATGGTGCGGTGGTGGTCTTCAGGGCTCAACGACGTGGTGATGGTCAGCAGGGCTCGCGGCGAGAACGAAGGTGATTTGGAAGAGTGATGTGCGAGAAGGAAGAAGGGAGAAAAAGGTTTCGCGGGTTTCAGAAACCCAGATATTAGATCGGTTCTAAAAATAATTGATCTAATACACTATGCTGATTTTTTTAAAAATTTAAAAAAAGCAATATTAGATCGGTTCCCTTGCATAACCGATCTAATATTTACGTATTAGATCGATTCCCCTTACAACCGATCTAATATTGCTCGTTTTATTTTCAAAAATGCCACCGCACTATATATTAGCTCGGTTCCGCCACAACTAATCTAATATGTTGATCTATAATCACATATCTGCACTAGTGTATTATCAAATATTTTGTAGATTATTTGACGTATAACTTATGCACTATTTTTAAACATGGTCAAAGTTTTATAATAAATAAAGTTTCAAAAATTAGGCATATATATATATATACTCTCTATTTTTTATTTCTTCTTACTACACTAAACATTCGCTTAAGTCCGCACTCATTTAGGTCCGCATCCCGTCTAAATTCGCATTTGGAAAGGGAAAATTCTCGGATCAATAATTTTGTGACTTTATTTTCAAATAAAAAAATCACGTAAAGTTATTTGACAACTATTTTCAATTCGTTCACATGTGGTTACCGATCAACCATTATGTAGGATGCGACAAAGGGTAAAGAACACACTTTTAGCTTGATTTAACTGATTTGACGGTAAATAAGGAGAATCTCTCAACTCACTCATATGAATAAAATAAAATAACATGTTCATCCGGTAAGATATCTCTTATATCTCATATCTCTTATATTTTCACAATCCCTACAAATTTACTACACTCATAATATTTAATATTGTAATAAAATGATCCTTAATATTCCATATCATAATATGACTCATAAAACTTCATAAGTCCGCATCTCAATAAAATCCACATCAAACTCCCAAGATCAAAATAAGGACTTAAGTGAATGTTTACTGTATTTGGTTTGTCATGAAATTCATTCTTATCTTCAATATAATTTTCGTCTTATCCCAACTTTTATGCAATTATGTTCAAATGATGTATATCAATTAAATATTTTTTATATCTCACATTTGAATATTTTTACTCTTTTTTAATATTTTTATTTATTGTATATTTTCTTTTCACATGGAAATGTTTAACACTATCAATTTAAGTGTTCCATAGTATAAACATTTGATTTATTAGGTAATATAAAAACTTTATCTTCTTTATTCTATTATTATTATTTTTTGTTTCATCTGAAGAACTCTTTTATTTTGATAAAACGATTTTCATTATATATCAATCATCCACTGAGTTGATATTTGAAAAGTTTTCTTAGATATCTAAGGTATTTTCATCTTATCATATCCTTAATTATACATTTATTTTCCTTTGTGTGATTTCATTCAATGGTCTCTCAAATTATTTCTAAGAGACACATTTGATATTTTTTTTAATATTTTTATTTGTTGTTTATTTATATAATGTATAATTTTAGCACTATAATTTTATAAATAAATTTTATTTACTATAATATAATAATTTAATGTAATCGCCATGAATTTTTTTTATCACCATCCAACATATATTAAAGTTCAAAGATGAAATATCTATGTTAAAGTTTTATTATTATTAGTTTAATCTTTGTTCTTTATATGATTTTGATCAAATAATGTAATATATATAACTTTTATTAGTATATAAAAATAGAGATTTCACTAGAATTTAAAAAAATTGAAGTAAATAGACATTTGAAATAATTTTTAATTTGAATATTTATTTTCCTTTTATATTTTTTAAAAACTATTTTAAAAATGTATCAACTAGGTTTCATTAATGTTTGCAAATTTAATAAACATTTTGGTTCTCATGAAATTTACTTGGTATTCTAATTTGAAATGTATATAATTATAATATAATTTATTTTTAAATATTTGATATTGAAGAAACAACACTCCGTTTAATATTGAATATTTAATAGTATTATGTTTCTTTTACCGTAATTTTTTATTATTTTATAAAAATCAATTAATTGATATTGAAACAGTAAGAAAATGAGTATGGTTACGAGTATCTACCCGTTACCCAGTGATGGGGAAAACAACAACAAACAATATACCAGAGAATGCAGCGGATATAATTTCCCCTAACTTGCAAGAATCTATGAGGAGCAATAATCAAAGAGCAGCAATAATAAATCACCAAAAGCACAAATAAAGGCACCAAGATTTT
>Ga0209589_1005697_pt1 | contig 21052 bp, 19 predicted proteins | sample CowpeawhiteBW_FD_187525 | JGI IMG/M metagenome (GOLD analysis project Ga0209589, IMG submission 187525) | Root nodule microbial communities of legume samples collected from California USA - Cow pea white BW (SPAdes) (version 2) | ecosystem: Host-associated > Plants > Roots > Nodule | place: USA... | reverse complement strand
TTATATTATATTATATTATATTATATTATATTATATTATATTATATTATATTATATTATATTATATTATATTATATTATATTATATTATATTATATTTTGTTTTGTTTTGTTTTGTTTTATTTTATTTTATTTTATTTTTTGCGGGAAACCAAATATTTTAAAAACTTGCATTAATTTTGCACACTTAATTAAAAGGAACCGTCTTTGGAGTGCTAATACCTTCTCCACACGTAACCAACTCCCAAACCCAAACTTGGTTTCGAAGACCATTTCTTTTTAAGATTTTTCTATAGTTTTTTTTAATAAATTATGGTGGCGACTCCTCTATATTTTAAAATATATTTTTGTGTCCTCCCATCGTGACCTCGATTGCGACAAGGTAGAATAACAAATTAAAAGAATGAGTACAACAAGTAAAAGTTCTACCAATTTCAATTCTTCAAACTATAGGGATAGAGCAAAGAATGAAGGTGTTGCCTCCTCTAGCAATGCAGCACATTCTAACGAAGGAAAAACACTTCAAAAGAAACCTAAATATCCACCAAAGAGGACTAGAGAAGTGAAATGTTCTAAATGTTTGGGCATGGGACATTATGCCTATGAATGTCCTACAAAGAAGATCGCACTTCTTAAGGATAATAGGGAGTACATTGTTGGCATAAGCAAGCTTGAAGCGACAAATTCAAGTGTTTTATTAAACTATTATCAAGTTATTTCTCTCACATTTCTAAATTTCTTTTTGTAATCTCAAATGTTCAAATTATTCTTAAATAATTTAATGTTAATTATCAAAGAGAATGTTAAATTAATCTTTCGTAATCAAAATTATCTTAAATGATTAATGATCAGTCTATCTTATATATAGAAATGTTTCATATATTTTGATATATGGCTAACATTAATTTGATATTGATTGAAAAATAAAATGACTATTCTTTAATAGAGAATTTATGAATATTGACAAGAAGATATATAGCAAAGTTTCCAAAAGTAAGTTCTCATCGAATCAAAGAGGGAACGAAAAGCTAAATAAATCAAGAAAATAATCTAGAACTTCAAGTGAGGATCTGAAAGACTAATTCAAAGAAAGCATTAAGAATTTCCATATAGGAATTATACGAGAAGATGTGATTAAAAGATCAAATCCTTAAGATTAAGCAATACTTCAATGACTATATCCATAGAGAACAAGTTGATCAAGGAAGAGACACAACGACAACAATATTTTACAAGTAAGAAAAGAGAATCATTGTCAATTTTACTTAGTGAAAAGTAAAGTTTGAAAAGAGATAGTGTTAAACCATTGTAATATCTTTACTTTGTGAGGCTGATCACTGTGGGCCTAAATTGTAGTTTCTTTCTTTGAGAATGTTTTTCTCATTTTAATTAAGAGTTCTTAATCTCAGAGAGACATTAATAAGGATACCTAGAGTGGTTGATACTCGTTATCTCGCGAGGTATATGTACTCATGATACTTGGAAATATTTATAAACATGTAACTTGGAGAGGTTTGTGTAATCATTTGTAATCAATTCTATTTGGTTAGTGGAACCTTAGAGTGCTTAAGGAAGAATTGGGCATAACCCGTGAGAATGGGGTGAAAAAGTATAAATCTTTATATTTCAGTTTATTAAACTAGTCAAATAGTCAATGATTTATTCAATCCCCAATTTCTAGAGCTATCTACACCAACAGAAGCCAAATGTCTACATACACCTCTTCCCAACCATTAGCGATCTTTTGGATCTCACGGCCAAGATGATGAGACCTTTGCACCACCTAAGAAAAAAACTATCACTTAAGTCACATCTCTAACATTTGTTGAGAACTTTTCTATAAGTCTCTACCTTTCTGTATTCCTCAAGAGGGGGCTACTATGTTAGGATATACCATAATTCAAAGACGTGAAAATTTTCTTTTCAAATTTGAGACTCACAATCTTACTTCAAGCTTAGGGGGCTAGTGTATAGGATAAGACTAAAATGATGTCATCTTTTGTAGTGGACATCATCTTGGCCTTGATTAAGACCTGTATTAGAATAACCAAAAAATTAATACCAAGATTTGTACACCTTAAACATCCCTAAATTAGGTTCGACCTATTTAACATAGGCTTACTCAAATAAAGGCCCGTGAAAATGGTATAAAAAGAAGACGCATTATTTAAGAGGTAAAAATATTCATTCATTTGTTATCATATTTATTGCATTTGACGTATTGTTGACTAGAGTGTTGAAGTATCTTACAAGCACTCCCTCAATATCTCAACTAAAGAACAAGGAACAAGGTGTGATTAGAACTTAAGAAATGAAGAGAAGATATTATAAGAACATATCGGCCTTTTACAAAAACAAATATAAAGACAATAAACTAAAATGAATGTAAATATTAAAGTAAAGTGTCGATAAGCTTTGAAATCCATATAGGAAACCTTTCCGAATTAATACATTAGAATAAATTAGTCATAAATTAGTCACTAGGGTAGACATTACTTTTGAAACATGCTGAAATAATGAGACAGCTTGCTACTCAAATAGGCATAATGTTAATTCCTTCACATGTTAATAATAAGACACATAAAGACAAATATTAAGTAGCAGTAAAGAAGTACATGTATGAGAGAATAATAGGTCTGATCTTGAAAGAATTAGTTGAACTTGTGTTTTAATTTTCTTTAAAATAAACTCCATAAAACATATGTGAGAAAAATAATAAAACAGCTTCAAACAGCTTGTTATCACTCATTATTTTTCTTAATCTTTCTTCTTAACACATTATATCATATATTATAGATGCACTCCTCTCTTTTCTTCTATGTGTGTACCTTAAATATGAATGTCTACCAATCCTCTTTTATTTAAGATTTAGATGTGAGAAAATATCCATAATTTCATCATATTATAACTATAATTGTATAGTATCATGTATTTAGTAACATATTTAATAAACTGAAATTTAAATGCTATTTATTTTATACATTCTAGTTTTCCAAAAGTAAACTTATTTAATTAAAACGCTGGGTTTCATTTATTGTCTTTAAATTAAGAAATATAACAAGTGGAAATGGAGGTGGGTAACAAAATATAGAAGCGTGGATAAGCTATGGAATCCATATAAGAAACGTTTTTCAAGTTAATAACTTCCGAATTTGAGACTTTTGTTAACACGAAATAAATTAATCCATGCAACTGAAATTTGAGTCAATAGCTTTAGATTTGTAGCAATTGAGAAGTAAAACATTGCTAAACCTGCCTACAATTTCCGAGGACTAGTCACATTCAAAATTACAACTCGATAGATCATCAATTTTACTTAATTAATTCAAATCAAAAATAAGTTTGGAATGAATAAACAAACTGCAGCTATACATATTAATATCTAATGGGTGGGTAAAATAAGAACAGATTTGCCTTCAGGATACGTTCACTTGAATATGAGAACAATTATATGGATCTGCTCTTTCCTGGCAAAGTCCACACTTTCGAAGATGGCAACAAAAAGCAACGAATTCATACAGCGATTTGAAATCAATCCCTCGTTTAACCAATATGTCTTCTTATCGCTACAGCTCTATCTTCAGTAGTCTTTGTTCCCCTTCCTGCTTTTAGAAAGTTCTCTCTCAATCAAACTTCACAGCTTTACTCGTATCTTGTTGCTTTGTTGGTTCAGCTGGGAAGTATTTTATGCCAACTAGATCACCCACTCTGCTAATGACCTATGAAAGAACAATCACAGCAAATTACCACACAACATATCAAGGAGGTAGCAATTTTAAGCAAAATCCTAAAAGCATATCTATACGAACAAAATAAAACATGCATATTAACCCTTCACATCTTACACAAGCAGGGGAGATGAAAACGGGAATTTATTTTGAATTGCTGTTAGAATAGAAAATATTCATTTTCTGACAATGGTAAAGAATATTGATTTAGGATTGATAGACGTAGGCAATCTTGACGCCAAAAAGCAGAGGCTATTTTAAGGATTTAAACCCGTAATCTCCAGGTCACAAAGGCAGCGACCTCACGATTGCACTAAGCCTCATTCTGATCACTCGTGTATTTTTCAAAATGAAAACAATTGAATCAAAATCCAAATACACACCTGCAAGGCTTTGATAAGATCTTCCCTTGAATGGGCAGCAGATATGCATATACGTGCTCTAGCCAGTAGCAGTGGGGTTGCAGGAAATGCCACTGTCACAACAGCAACCTGGATTCAAAAATTTCAAACATCAATTAACATATTCATTCTTATCCATGATATAGGGTATAAACAGGGGGCATAAATAGTTGGATATTTATGTTCTTACATTCTGCTTGAGGCACTCCCTTGAGAATGCAGGGATTTTGGCTGGGTTGTAAAGCATGATTGGCATTACTGGAGAATCATTATCCCCAAGAACCTCAAATCCCATCTTCTGCAGTTCTGACCTGAAAAAGTTGCTATTCTCTCGAATTTGTGCTAATTTCTGGGCCCCTGTATGGAAACATCTTACTTCAATTCATGGTAAACAGAGTAGATGAACATTATTTGGATTGATGCTAGCCAAAAGAACCTCTATTGGAACCATCCTCTCCGAGAATAACTTTAAGGGAAGATATTATTTGTTGTGCGGCTGGTGGTGAAATTGAAGTTGCATAAAGATGAGCAGGGCAGGCGTGCTTCAAGTATTGGACAAGGTCCTTGCAGAAAATACAGAAGTTCAGCATGAGAAAGTGATTGAAACATCCTAATAATAAAATACATAAAATCCATGATGCGAACTTTTAGAGGCCAACATGAAGTACAAAATCAGAAAAGATCAATTTTCACATGTAAAGAAAAAAATTCCAGAAGTACTCCAACAGCACATGTATACAGAAATATTAAATAAATGCAGTAGTACTTGTATGAAACCAATTCAATTAAGGTTATGTAAAGAACGGAAAGCCCACTTTGCAGATTTAAGAAAGACAGCGTAGAAGGGGAACTTCACCAAAGAAATGAGTCCAGTAGTTGATAAGGAGGAAAGTCTAAATAACAAGCAGGACATCATCCAATCCAATCCAGGAGAGGAGAAAGGACCTGGTTCTCAAATCCCAATTCATGGCATAAAAAAATATCCCCTTCTCAACCTTCCCCTAAATTTTGTCTCATCTGTCCCGAGTTTGGAGGATTATACCAACCATGATTGTCGGTTGCATGTATCACCCAAGCCTCCCCATAACTTCCTCATCAACTACTCAGTTACCCTAGCCCCGAAAAATTATGCCTTTTGCTGTTGTAGTATTCAATATTAGAAGTTTTCGTTAAGTATGTTCAATTTTATGTTATTTCTATTTAGTCACTTTTATTAATGCTGTTTCCCAATATGCTTGGGTATGTTCTCTTCATCTTTTATGGTTTCTCAAATGAAATGCAAAATCAGTTTAGCCTTTCAATTAAAATTTTGCACACTGATAATGGATACAGGAATAAAGCATACAGGAGCCTTATCGCAGTGGTTCGGGAAGGATACGGCAGCTGGAAGGCGGCGCACGAGGCCCACGTGCTATACAGGGTTGGCCGTCGCTCAAGGGACACTCCAAATCTGGTGGTCGCCGGTTGAAAACAGTGATGGCAGTGGATGATGGTGAACAGCCCGGTGGATGACGATGAACAGCAACGAGCAGCTGTGGACAGCAGGGAACAGCAACAGTCAATGGCGAGCAGCGGTAAACAACTTTGGTCAGCAGTAGACAGCTGTGGACGGCAGCAAACAATTGCAAACAGTGGCGGACAGCAGCCAGCAATGCCAGACAGAAACAAACTGATGACTCTTTTACTAAACAGATACGTGACAAGCCACAGAAACCAGCAGAGTGGGTCCCGCTCTGATACCAAGTTAAGATTAAAATGAAGAATATTTAGAGTGAATTTGAGTGTATTTTCCCTCTCTTAGGTTCTCATATTTATAGTAGTTTGGGATACATTAGATACAATGGATGAGAGGAGAGAAGAGAACTACAGAAGATACTCCTAGGAACTAGATCTAAAGTATGATCCTTGGTACTAGTTCCAACACACAATACAGTAAATCCTATTTAAGACTATTTATTCTAACACTGATGAACTTGCTAGAATTGGATGTCCTGTCAAGCATGATGAAAATGTTGATGTCATTCTTGAGGATCTTCCCCAAGAATATGCTCCGGTTATTTCATTGAAAGCAAGTTTGAAAAACCTCCAATAACAAAAGCTTGTGGTCGTGGTCATGATGGAAAATTTGCCAACTCAATGTCAAATTTGTAAAGCTCACACTACAAATATCTTTTTCTACCGTGCTGATCATCCTATTAACCAAATGAGTGTCTGGCTCTATATGATCCAGCAACACATCAGCCGCTGCAGTATTCTGACTAGTGGCACCCACCAACCCAATCAAACATATGGGTCAGTCATTCTACTACAAGATCTCAAAATCATTCTCATCAAGTCGTCCCAAGTGCTATGGTGACTAATTCTTTAGCACAAGAAAATGGAAATTCAAATTGGATACAATATTCAGGAGCCTCCTTTCATGTGATAGGAAACTCTCAAAATATTCAGCAGTTCAATCACTTTTAAGGGTCTGATCAAGGTGATGGTCTGAAAGTTTTTTGTTCTAGTTCTTCATCTTTCAAGAACCCTACTAATCCTAACTTCTCTCTTTACTTACACAATTTATTTAATGTCCCTTCAATTATAAAAAATTTGCTCAGTGTTAGTTTGCTCTTGATAATGGTGTTTATTTTTTGAGTTTTTTCCTCACTATTGTATTGTTAAATCTCAGACAGCCAATGATGTCCTTCTTTGGGGCATTGTTGAAACTAACAGTCTATACTCCTTCCCAAATCCAGCATTCAAGACTAGTCATTTCCAACCGTCTCAAAGATTCCCTATTTTTACACTACTACAGTACATTTGTTAATTCTGAATATGTTGTATCAACAGTTTCAGAATCTGCAACTTGTGGCAAGCTAGATTAGGTCATCCAAATGTTCATGTGTCAAAAATTATAATAACTCTTTGAAAAATCCTTCCATCTAATAATAATGTGGATATTTTTTTCATCTTGCAGTGTTAAAGTCTCAAAGACTTCCTTCCTCTCCTTCTGAAACCATGTATAATTATCCTTTTGAGTAGATCTTTAGTGATCTTTGGGGTCCTTCCCATATTCTGATAGAGTATTAAAGGTGTATGTGAGAAGAAATAAAAACTGAGTTAGTCAGTTGAGTTAGTCAGTTAGAAAAGTATGGTTGTTAGTGGGTTATTGGGGAATGGAATTCTGTTTTTAGGAAGAGTATAAAATAAGAAGGGGGGTAGTGTTGTAAAGGGGGTGATTCTTCTGACTTTTGTAGTGTAAACAGGAATCCTGACAGATCCTGTGAGGGGGAATTGTTGTCTTGCCTGGACGAGTTCTTTTGAGAGAATAATAAAAGTTCTTTTCTGTTTCTGTTCTGTGGTTGGTGTGGGTGTGTTCTGCACGAGTGGCTTGGGTTTCTAGCTCTAAGAAACCTAACAATTGGTCCGACCTGCCGGATCCAAGGGCCTGTTATCATGGAGGGAAGAGCTGCTGCGTTGGAAAGGTGGACCAGCGAGAATGGGAAGATTATCTTGGAGATGCAAGAAAATCTTCACAAAATCAGAAATATGATCAAGAATAGCAAGAAACCAGAAGAAGGGTCTGAAAAGAGTTCCGAAAATGGGGAGAACTCTGTTAACAACAGAAAAGGGGCCGTGAAGATGATCAGAAAGGAGGATTCTGATTCTGACAGTGAAGAAGAGGTCCAGAAGCAGTGGATGAAGAGGGTAGAATTGCCAACTTTTGAAGGCAGCGATCCTATGGGCTGGATTGCTAGAGCAGAAAAGTTTTTTGAGATTCAAAATATCTCTCCAAAAGAGAAATTACGCCTAGCGTTCATAAGTATGGAGGGCAACGCTAGTCATTGGTTTAGCATGGAGAGTTTTACCGAAGCTTTGAATAAAAGATTTGGAGGCAAGGATAGGAGTACAGTCTTTGAGAAATTGCAATCCATAAGGCAAAATGAGGGAGTAAAAGAGTATGTACAAGAATTTGAAAGGCTGGTGGCTCAAATTCCAGATTTATCAGAAGAACAACTATTGGGGTATTTTTTTGCAGGGTTACAAAGCAGGATCAGGAGTCAAGTAAAGCCACATGATCCAAGGGATTTAATGAGGGCAATGGAAATTTCTAGGGATGTGGAGGAGTCTCTGAATGAATCAGGGACAGGAAGAACAAACACCTATCGGACCCCATCAGCAGACCCCAGATTTCAGAGACGTCGGGTGTGGTCTCAAGAACTGAGACTTTTAAAGGTGTTGGAAATTCTCAGTCTTCTTCCAACAATATGAGTACAGCAAGGAAAGAAGGAGGGGGAACATCGTCTATGGGTTCTAGGACAGGAGGAAATCCAACAACAGGAGGGAGTAAAAACAGGGTAGTCAGAAACTTGCCTTACCCAGAGTACCTAAAGAGAAGGGAAGAAGGAAGATGTTTTCATTGTGGAGGAGCTTTTGGGCCAGGCCATCGCTGCCCAGAAAAAAGTCTGAGAGTAGTAATACTAGCAGAAGATGAGGAGGACAGTGAGGGCAGAGAGGAGGATGGAGGAAAGGAGAAAATTGGAGTGTTGGAAAACAAAAGAATGGAGCTATCTCTATTTTCAGCTGGGAGTTTAACGCAAAGTAATACCATGAAATTGCAAGGAGATATCAATGGGCGAAAAGTATTAATTTTAATTGATAGTGGGGCGAGTCATAATTTTGTCTCAACACAATTAGTGATAGAATTGGGGTTAATGGTAGAAGATACCCCTCCTTACTATGTCAGATTAGGGGATAGACACAAGAAGCAAACACAGGGGTGTTGCAGAGGTGTGGAAGTTAATTTGGAGAATCATATTGTTAAAGAGACATTTTTCCTGTTTGAGTTAGGAGGAGTAGACGTGATTTTGGGACTGGAATGACTAGCATCTTTAGGAGAAGTTAAGGTAAATTGGAACACCTTAACCATGAGTTTTAATGTGGCTGGAAAAGTGGTGCACATTCGAGGAGATCCCACTCTAACAAAAAGAATAGTGACACCGCAAGCCCTGTTGAAGGAAAGTGAAATTGAAGCAGTCTCCTTAGTGTGGGAGTTGGGCCTAACCAGTCACGAGGAAGAAGGAGAAGTGGGGAAAAGATTATCAGCCAGGCAACAGGAGGAATTGGAGGAGGTTTTGCAAGAACATAAGACCATTTTTCAAGAAAAACTAGAGCTGCCACCAAGGAGGGAGATTGATCACAAAATGCCTATCAAAGTAGGTGAAAACCCAGTCAATGTGAGGCCTTATAGGTACCCTCACCTGCTGAAATCTGAGATCATCAGGCCCAGCAACAGCCCCTATTCCAGCCCAGTCATCTTAGTAAAGAAAAAGGATGGGAGTTGGAGGTTTTGCATAGACTATAGAGCCTTGAATAAGGTTATCGTGGCTGATAAATTTCCGATACTCGTGATAGAAGAGTTATTAGATGAACTACATGGTGCTACCTATTTCTCCAAGGTTGATTTGAAGGCAGGTTATCATCAAATCAGAATGTATGAAAGGGATATACAGAAAACAGCTTTCTGCACACATCAGGGCCACTACGAGTTCTTGGTCATGCCCTTTGGGCTAACCAACGCGGCAGCAACCTTCCAATGTGCCATGAACACAGTTTTGCAGCCATATTTAAGGAAATTCGTGTTGGTGTTCTTTGACGACATCTTAATTTACAGCCAGTCGTGGGAAGATCACATGGATCACTTAAAACAGGTGTTACACACACTGCAGCAGCAAAGGTTCTTTGCAAATAAGTGAGTTTGGGAGACAAGAGGTGAAATATTTGGGTCACGTAATCTCTAAAATAGGGGTAGAGATGGATCAAGACAAGCTGGCAGCAATTCATCAGTGGCCTTTGCCAAAAAATCTTAAAGCTTTGAGGGGTTTTCTTGGGTTAACTAGGTATTATAGGAGATTCATCCGGGACTATGGAAAGGTAGCAAAACCATAAACAGGTCTATTAAAGAAGGGATGTTTCTGCTGGAATGAAGAAAGCACTAAGGCAATGGATGCCCTAAAGTAGGCTATAACCACAACCCCTGTTCTAAAGCTACCAGACTTCAGCCAACCTTTTTCCATTGAGTGTGATGCATCAAGCAGCGAGTTGGGAGCTGTGCTAACACAGGACAAACGTCCTATTGCATTCTTCACCAAAGGCTTATCTGACACTTCTTTAACCAAGTCCATTTATGAGAAGGAGTTGATGGCTTTAGTTTTAGCCATCCAGCATTGGAGACCTTATTTATTGCGCAAAAATTTATAGTATATACAGACCAAAGGAGTCTAAGGTACTTGTTAGAACAGCGCATCACCACACAAAACCAGCAGAATTGGCTGGCCAAATTGATGGGATATGAATTTGATATTGTTTATAAAATTGGGGCATCCAACAAGTAGTTGATGCCCTCTCTCGAAGGGGGGAGAACGAGGAGGATGAAAAAGAGTTGACTTTAATGTCCATACCATTCTGGCAAGACTTCCAGAAGATATTGGAAGAAGTGGAAGGGGATGCAGAATTGCAGAAGATCATAAAAGGGCTGAGAGAGAATCCTGGGAGGCATGGGCAATATACCTTAGAACATGGCAGACTTCATCATAAAGGCAGGCTTGTTCTATCAGCCAACTATGCTTGGATTCCAAGACTGTTGGCTGAATACCATACCACGTCTATAGGAGGTCACTCAGGGGTGTTTAGAACTTATAGGAGGGTGAGTCAATCACTATACTGGATTGGAATGAAGAAGATGGTGACAGATTTTGTGGCTGCTTGTTTAGTGTGTCAAAAACACAAGTACCTAGCCTCTTCACCATAAAGGTTGCTACAACCTTTACCCATACCCAATGCAGTATGGGAGGACATTAGTATGGACTTCATTGTCAGGCTACCAAAATCTAATGGGTATGATTCAGTTTTGGTGGTGGTGGATAGATTAAGTAAATATGGGCCGATTAAACACCCATATTCAGCCAAAAGCATAACAGAGGTGTTTGCCAAAGAAATAGTGAGACTACATGGGATTCCTGCATCTATTGTTAGTGACAGAGACCCCACATTTTTAAGTCTCTTCTGGAAGGAGTTGTTTAGGGTGCAAGGAACACAGCTAAACATGAGCACTGCATACCATCCTGAGTCAGATGGCCAAACTGAGGTCTTAAATAGAACCTTAGAAACCTATTTGAGGTGCTTTAGCTCAGAACAACCCAAGTCTTGGTCTCACTTCCTCTCATGGGCTGAATACTGGTATAACACCAGTTTTCATGGAGCAGCCCAAAAATCTCCTTTTGAGATAGTTTATGGCAGACCACCTCCTTCCATCAAGAGATGAAGCCTTGAGCCAACTCAAGTTCCACCTCACAAGAGCCCAAGAGCATATGTCTAAATATGCGAATAAACACAAGAAACAATCCTCCATCCAAGTAGGGGACTGGGTTTTTCTGAAAATTCGCCCCCATAGACAGGTCTCAATGCCAACCAGACTGCACCCAAAGCTATCTACTAGATATTATGGTCCTTTTTTGGTGCTGAAACAGGTAGGACCAGTAGCCTTTGGACTACAATTTCCAGACACTGCCAGGATCCACCCAGTGTTTCATGTTTCACGATTAAAGAAGGCAGTAGGCACTCATCAAGTTGAGAAAGACCTTCCAGAAGAATTGCAAGGCAGGACCTCTAATTGGTTCCCAAAGAAGATATTGGATAACAGATTGGGACCTCTACCAGGGACGGAAGATGCAAGACCACAAGTCCTGATTCAGTGGAAGGATAAAGGGGTAGAAGCAACTAGTTGGGAAGATGTCACAACTATCCAACAGCAGTTCCCTGACTTCAACCTTGAGGACAAGGTTGTTCAGCCAGGGGGGAGTAATGATAGAGTATTAAAGGTGTATGTGAGAAGAAATAAAAACTGAGTTAGTCAGTTAGAAAAGTATGGTTGTTAGTGGGTTGTTGGGGAATGGAATTCTGTTTTTAGGAAGAGTATAAATAAGAAGGGGGTAGTGTTGTAAAGGGGGTGATTCTTTTGACTTTTGTAGTGTAAACAGGAATCCTGACAGATCCTGTGAGGGGGAATCGTTGTGTTCCCTGGACGAGTTCTTTTGAGAGAATAATAAAAGTTCTTTTCTGTTTTTGTTCTGCACGAGTGACTTGGGTTTCTAGCTCTAAGAAACCTAACATATTCCTTCTACCAATGGATATTTGTATTGCGTCTTTTGTTGATGTGTTTTTAAGATTTACGTGACTTTATCCTCTAAAACATAAATCTAAAGCTCTTATTGTTTTTCAGAATTTTATGTCCACGGTTGAACTTCAGTTTCATACCAAAATTGAAAGTATACAAACTGATTGGGGAGGTGAATTCAGATCTTTTACATCTTTTCTTGCCACTAATGGTATTACACATACTTATTTGTCCTCATTCGACCAAAATGTTGTTGAAAGAAAACATAGGCACATCACTGAGTTGGGGTTAACCTAACTGAATCCTGCTTCTCTTCCTCAAAAGTGTTGGGACTTTGCCTTTCAAACTGTTTTCTACCTAATCAATAGATTGGCCACTGCATCATTATAATTTTATGTTCCCTATAATGTCTTGTATAAATTGTCTCCTAACTACAGTTTTTTGGAGGTGATTAGTTGTGCTTGCTTTTCTCTCCTTAGACCATATGACAACAATGTGTTTTTCTAAGCTATTCCACATCTCATTAGAGATATTTGTGTTTGTCCAAACCTAGTCGCATTTACACATCTAAAGATGTTCTTTTTAATGAGATTGGTTCACCTATTCTAATTTGTTTCCTGACATTGTTGCTTCTGTTCCTAACACTGCTCAGTATTTCAGCCTTACTCCTAATCTCTCCCCTCAGACTAAACTTTTGTTTGTTCACTCAAAGTCTAACCATACTGACAATATATCTCACACTCAGTATTCAATTGTCTCTGCTACTGCCTACCTACTGCTATTGTACCTACTGAGTTTGAGTCTCTGTCTAGGCTTCCTAATACTTATCTTATACGAAATAGATCTAGATCAGGTATTCATAATCCTAGACTTCATCCTTCGTTGTTTATGTACAATAAAAGAACATTCCAGTGTTACACACTATGAAAAATTCAAATTGGGTTTCTGCTATGAAACAGGAATATTGCTCTTATTCGCAACAACATTTGGGATCTGGTTTCTTTACCTCCTGGGAGGAAAGCAGTTGGTTGTAAATGGCTTTTTCATGTAAAAGAAAATGTTGTTGGAACAGTTAATAAATATAAAGCCAGATTGATTGCCAAGGGGTTCAATCAAGTTCATGGGTTTGATTTTCATGAAACTTGTTCTCCTGCTATCAAACCTATTACCATAAGAATTATTTTAACAGTTGCTTTAACCAATCGATGGGATTTGTTTCATTGGATATTAATAATGCCTTTCTCAATGGCACTAATGACATAACTGTGTATATGATTCAACCTCCTGGATTTGAGGTCTCAGATAAATCTCTCGTCTGCAGACTTAATAAAGCCATCTATGGCCTCAAACAAGACCCTGGACAGTGGTTTAACAATCTTAAAACAACACTTCCAGCTTGGTTTTTGGTCCAGCAAGTGCGATCCTTCTTTATTTACCTAACAGCAAAATTCTCAAACTGTCCACATACTGGTTTATGTTGATAATATCATCATCAGTGGAACATCTATCCTTATTCAGCAGCTCACTCACAAACTGAACTCCAATTTTTCTCCCAAGCAGCTCGGTAAACTTGATTACATTTTGTGAATAGAAATCAACTATTGTTTAGACAAAACTGTTGTGATGACTCAGTAAATATAATAGAGATCGTTTGCATAAAAATATGATGATAGAAGCTCTACCATCACCCATGGTCTCATCCTGCAAACTATCCCTCCTACCTGCTTTTGGATTATGCATTTACCTGGTCATCTACACTAATGAAACTGCCATTGCTGGAGTTGACTTTAACAATATCCGCCATACTAAAATAAATCTCATCTCCAAAGTCATGTTCAAACATAAGAGCCAAGTCCACTCAAATATATTTTGCCAATTGAAGTAACCTAATCCTCATCTAGCATTATCATTTCCGTACATTAGGCTCGATTGTAGTCCTAGTGATACCTCAATGGATCCCAAAGTGAAGCTTCTAGCGGGTTGGGGAGAGCCATTGAAAGAAGTTACCATTTTCTTATGGGTTGACTTAAGGATCTAACACTGACAAGATAAAAATATCACATTTGTGATTAGCAGTGAATGAACTCTTGAATGCCCCCATGACAATCATTGGGATGTTGTAAAACACATCCTTTAATACATTAAGAACCCACCAAGTTGAAAACTACTATATGAAGACAAGCAATGCCAAAATCTTTTTTACTATAATGTTGATGGTCATCAACATTAATTAGGAAATCCACTTTTAGGTATTATGCTTTTATTCGAGGAATCTCAAGGAGGAGTGAGAAGCAGAAAATAGTTGTTAGATTCAACGCCAAAGTTGTATATCTTGTTATGGCAGTAGATGCATACGAAATTACATGACTTACAACTTCGAGACACTCAAGATACTAGATGTGCAACGATCAAATCTCTCCGTATTGCATCAAATCCAACCTGATGAGCAAACTAAACTCCAAGATTGATTATCTGATAGGTTTGATACAGTTTACAAAAGAAGGAAAAGAGAATGTAGTTAGGACAGTTGTAATTACATAACTGCAACAGACTATTATAAATAGACTGTTTCTAGGTGTGGGAGGGTTATGTGGTTGTTTTCTTGGTGTTTTGGTGGAAAATGGTTGTGGAGAGTGAGGTCTCTCGAAATACCTCAGCTGTATTGATTATTCTTGTCTATTTCCCTACTACATTGGTAAGGAATAGACCTTCTTGAAATAAAAGTATCCCTTTTCTGTACAGTTCTAAATACTGGTCTATCACTATCACAAAATCCGAGGCTCTCATGCTGACAATTTGATGTTAGTCAAATTCATATCACAACATTTGCAACAAGCTTGATTCATACAACATCTATGCTCAAATTGAAGGTGAGTATTAAAGATCTAATTCTATCTTTATGTAAATGGGGGAATGTCATATTTCATAGCTGAAAGTTAGGGATTTTGTCCATTATTTGTTTACTTGATAGTAGCATTATTGATTAAAAATAAAGCAATGTATGAGTGGTGTAAACCAACATTTTCAGCAAACATAATAAAGATAGAAGAATATAATATAGTGGTTTTTAAAATGTTTGATAGGAAAGAAAATCTGAAACCTAATGTCTAATTTATCAACTTAGTGCCTCAATTAAAAGCACTAAGTTTGGAGTCTAAAATTTAACAAAGTACCTTAGATCCAGCAATATATCCTCCACATGATCCAAAAGATTTGGTGAATGTTCCCATCATAATGTCAACATCAGCAGTATCCACACCCAATAGCTCACAAACACCTCTTCCTGTCTTGCCCACAGCTCCAATGCTGTGTGCTTCGTCCAAATATGTGTAGGCCTATAAAGCAATGGAAAAAACGGAAAGTGACAAATGAACAAAAGTAACAATGAAAATAAAAAGTCACCAATAAAAGCTTTTCCAAAATCCCTCTAAATGTCTTCTAAGAGAAAAGGTGTGTTAAACGAAGGAAAACCTACAATAATGCAGGCTCTTCTTCCCTTCTCTGAACTACACTTCTAAGGAAAAAAGTAGCAGCATGAAGGGTTGTAATGAAAAAAATCATAGGAAAGTAGGATCTTGTTTCCTTTACATGGCATGCCCATTTGGGTCAATAGCTTAAATCAATTTAAATGGAATAAAATGTTCCTAGGCATAAAGCATTTAGAACATTCCATTCAGAAATTTTGCTGGTAGCCTTGTCTGTGTAGACTTTCCACAAAAGGGGATCTTAAATTCAATATTAAATAACAGCCCCATATAAAATAGAAAATGAAAAAATACACATCAAAAGCAGGTAAAAATAAAAGAAATACAACTTATATATTATATTAGAGATACCATAATAACCAACCTTATATTTTTTACATATAGCTATGATCTCTGGAAGTTTGCAAAGCTCTCCTTCCATGCTGTATATCCCCTCTACAATAACCATTATTTTCTTCCAAGGTCTATGTGTCCTTGGCTGTCCCTCAGCAATTTGTTCTCTTAACACTTCTTCTAGATGAGATGGCACTGTAGGTAAAAGTGAATAGATAATGCTGTGATCTTAGTGAGCACACCATATTAACACAAACAGAGAGAAACTAAAAAATAACTCAGCAGTTAACCAAGTGCTCAAACTACATGTAAACATAATTAATCGTAAGCTAGTTAAGTTACCCTTTCTGTTCAATTCTGTTAGCATAAAAGAGGTCACTGAAATTTAACTATCCAATACATATTTAGGATGAATCCCAAACCACAACTTAAAATAAAGTTCTTTCCTTTTGTAACAGTGTCTGAAATTGAAAAGCTAGTGACTCCAGGACTAACTCAGCTTATTTTAGTATACAGCAAAGAACTATACTCACCGTTGTGTTGAAAAACACGAATAGTTGCTCCTGATCCTCGTGCACCATTAACAATTGAGTTGTGGTTCAACGAATCACTAATAATCAGACTTCCCTGTGAAAGAAAGTTATTACAATGAATAACCATTAAGTATCTCAAAATGGTAAAATCACAAAATTTCACAAACCTTCCCCATCAAGACTGGAAGAATAGCAGAGTTTGTCACGTAGCCCATACCAAAAACTATAGCAGCTGGTTTTCTAACAAAGTTTGCAACACACTCCTCCAGTTCATTGTGAAGGTCAGTCGTCCCTATTGAAGAAGCCACATTCAATGGAGCATAATAAGACACATGTAAAGACAAGCAACCAAAATCACACTTTGACAGCTAAAATACAAAGATAATACCTACCTCCATCCACACGAGTACTGCAAGTGCTTGGAGAGTACTTCTTCAACGTTTCAACCACTCGAGGTGTGCAGTATTCGTCTGCTGCCGCAAAACCAAGATAGTTGTATGATCCCAAGTTAAGGCATCTACTTAGTTTATCAGTCCGTCTGCATTAGGAAAAATAGTTACAAAACAATAGGCAAATAAATTTCTAATGATAAATCTCTAAATTATAAGTTAAAAATTATATATTCAACCCGCTATTGTCTGTCTAGTGGAGGAATCTTGATAGTTTGCAACGGATCATAGATTAAACTTTGTTGCCGCCATTGTTTAAAGAAATCATATCTAAGAAAGCATACCCCCACCCCTCTCAAACATAAAAACATATTTATAGGCTTGAAAGGCCTGGAAATTAAACAGAGTGTTTTACTTCAGTGTCTTGTTGCTATCATTAGAGAAGCGTTCCACTACATCAAACCACGCATCAGGAGCACTTGCAATTGGTCTCCCAAAACAGTCCTGCGAAAAACCAAAAACCAAAACAAATACAGAAAGAAGAAATGCAGAACACTTAGCAAGTCATTATCATATATCCGAATTGCAATGTACTTTACATTGGGATTCGGCTAGTCACAAAACGCACCCAAACGACAAAAAAAAATTGACAGAACAAATAAACATTGAATGTTTGGAATACACACACGCATTTCCCTTGCTATTAAGGAAGCGAAAAGTGAAACAAAATAAAAACCTGAATGCGAAGATACAAACGGCGAATATAAAAATCTTCAAGCCCCAAGCAAATCGGTGCGTAACCCTGAGAGTCAACGCGTTGATATAATTACAAACTATTACAGTATAATAATGATTATAAATTTATGAAATGAAGCGAAAATGAAAAGTCAATGGGAGAAATGAAGAACCTGAAGATTGTTAGAGCTGCACCAGTCGAAGATTTTGCGGAAGAAATCCCTGAACTGGCCGAAGGCGAAGAGCAAGCCGTAGCTGAAGTAGGTGGTCAACGCGGTGAGATACGGAATCGCGATCATGGTGAGGGGACTTGGAGGGATCTGGATTCTGAGTTTGGAAACTCGTTTCGCGGTGCGGCGGCGATCGGAGATCCGAACCCGAGTCTCGCGAACCCGTGAGGGAGAGAACGAGGGAGAGAGAAACGGTGGTGTTGGAAGACGGAAAGTGTTGGGTTGGGGAAAGAGAATGTGTGGTGCTGTGTTGTATCGAGGAGTAGATGAAAAGGGACCATACAACGGAGGAAGGAAACAGAGAAAGGTCCACCTGGCGGCTAGACCAGCGTTCCCTCCCGCGGTTATGACTGGATTTTTCTTTTTTTCTTTTCTTGTTTGATTGGATCTTTGGTGGAAAGAAAAAAAGGTTTCATTCGAAGTTTTGGAAAGGATGTCGCTTTTTCTGCCAAGATAAATAATATGAACCTTTCTTAAAATAAGTAGATTTATGCATAAATTTCCTTTTAATATGAACGAATGATTTCTTAAAATTTTAGTTACAGATTCTGTTTTAATATTTTTTAAATTGAGCAATTTTACCTCGTTCTTAATATATTATTTGGTAATGAAAATAAAATATTAATAAATATGTAGAAAATGATGTATTCAAATTTATTTTCATACTCATTTGTTCCTAATTATATCTTATTAAATTAAGTATTATTTTATGCTAGTCTCTAAACACTTAAAATATAAAGTCTAATATGGTTATCCTTTACGTTAAAATACTTTTTTATCCCAATTTTTGTCAAATTTTTCTAAAGAAGTTCTAATTTTGGTTTTGTGTTCAAATAGGTTCCAATTTTGTTCAATTTGGTCCTTTTTTGCTAATACCGTTTAAATAATTAACGGCCATGAATGATGACTGTCACGTGTCACTTCGTGGTTTTTTTGAATGTTTTTTGAATATTTTTAATTTTTTTTAAATGTATACGTGTTAACCTAGTAGCGTGCCACGTGTCACTTCGTGGTTTTCTTGAATTTTTTTTTTTAATTTTTTTAAATGTTCACGTGTCAATCCAGTAGCGTGTCATATGTCAAAGTCAATGTTCTATATTCAATTTGGTCCCTATATTTGTTATTTTTGTTCAATTTATTCCCAAATTTTGTTAACATTAACCAATTTGGTCCCTATTGAAGATGTGACCAAATTTAATTTTTATATCAAAGTTATAATGATGTGAATTTTAATATATTATATAAAAATATTTAATAAAAATGTGAATTTTAATATAAAAATTAAATTTGGTTTCAATTTGAAAAGGCACCAAATTGGTTAATGTTAACAAAAATTGGGACTAAATTGAACAAAAATAACAAATATAGGACCAAATTGAATATAGAACATTGACTTTGACACGTGGCATGCTACTAGGTTGACACGTGGACATTTTAAAAAAAAATTTTAAAAATAAAAAAAACCACAAAGTGACACGTGGCACGCTTTTGGGTTGACACGTGTACATTTAAAAAAATCAAAATAATTCAAAATAATTCAAAATAAAATTCAAAAAAATTCAAAAAAACCACGAAGTGACACGTGGCAGTCACTGTTCATAGCTGTTAATGATTTAAATGGTGTTAGCAAAAAAGGACCTAATTGAACAAAATTCACGAAAATTGGGACCTATTTGAACATAAAACCAAAATTAGAACTTATTTGAAAAAACATGGCGAAAATAGGGACCAAAAAGGTATTTTAAGTTATCTTTTATTATATCTTTAATGTAAGGTTCTCTTAAATTATGCCTTAAAGTTTAAGGGCCTACCTTGGCCTGTTGGGCCTAAGACTGGCCCATAGGGTGTCCAAAACCCCTAAACCAACCTTAACCCTCTCATTTTACCACTTTTCAGAAAACACTTCCCTTTCCCCCTCTTAGATTTGCAGCAACGAACTCTGCTAGGGTTTGGTCCCAACCTAGGTCAAGCTAGCTCAACCCTTTTCTACTCCACGTAAGTTGTTTTTCAACTCATACTTTTTCTCCTATGGTTTGATTTTTGTGGTTCCAACTAGGGCTTATCGTAGTAACCTGTCTTTGCTATGGTGTCATTGTTTCCAGCTCACAAAATTGTTCTTGGAGTTGTGTGCCTTCTGCTTGTGCCTACACCCCTTCAAAGTAGCTTTCGTTAAGGTAAAGGAACCTAGGGTTCACGTGCTTTTTACTATATCTTGCCTGTTTTAGTTTTATTTTGTGTCCATATGAGTTAAGTGTTGTTTTGGTTGTATGAAATGCCTGGAAAATGTTGTTTGGTATGAAAAGTATGTTGATGCATGCTTGAACAGTGGCGAGATCTAATACTTTCACCCAAGCGAGCTTGCCTCGCTTAGGCGAGAATAACAGAACCTCACCATGGTTCCTGCTCGAACTTTCGCTCAAGCGGTGAGCTTTCGTTTTGAGCGAGGTACTATCTCGCTCAGGCGAGAGGGGCTCGCCTAAGCAAGAACTCGTGGGAGCCTGGTGTGTTTCGCTGCAATTGTAGCTCAAGCGAGGGGTGATCTCGCTTAGGGAAGGAAGGCTCGCCCAAGCAAGAACTCGCAGAATCCTATAGAGCTCTCTGTTGGCAGTCTCGCCTAAGCGAAGGGCTATAGCTTGAGCGAAAGACCCCTTTCACTTAAGCGAGGGTTTATGGCTTGAGCGAGACGGGTACAGGGATTTGCTCTATGGTTGTTCTTTCCTCTGTTTTTGGTTGATGGTCATATGTATGATTGAGTTACTTTATTAAAGCATACATTGGGTGAATATGTAACACCCCAACTAAAATTCGGTGCTACTAAATGTTCTTTACTTGTCTAATGTATCATTTACTTAAGGAAAAATTTATTTGTATTCAATTAATAAATACCAAACAAAAAAAATAATAATAATACATCACTCGAATGTATCATCTGTTAGACATACATGATATTTATGCGAATAAAATGTTAACATACATATAAGTGTTTGTAACAGATGTTTGTTTATACTTTTACAACCAACTAAAGGTACTTTTAGTTTGAAATACATCACAAACAAGTTACA
>Ga0209589_1005696_pt1 | contig 21052 bp, 8 predicted proteins | sample CowpeawhiteBW_FD_187525 | JGI IMG/M metagenome (GOLD analysis project Ga0209589, IMG submission 187525) | Root nodule microbial communities of legume samples collected from California USA - Cow pea white BW (SPAdes) (version 2) | ecosystem: Host-associated > Plants > Roots > Nodule | place: USA... | reverse complement strand
TATATGCACACACACACACGTGTATATATAAGTCACACATGTGTTTTTTTTTTCAAATCATCATTGCTTTCATTAATAAAGAGATAATGTTTATTTCTTTAGGTTATCTCTTTCTTTTGTTTTCTGTTTTTTTTTCTTCTTATCTTTTCTCCTTATCTTGTTATCTCTTTAGATGGTTCTCCATTTTTTTATACACACACCTACTTAATAATATTTGAATTATTTTTACCTAATATTATATATATATATACATATATTTTATTAGTTTTGTTTTCTTCTTATTGTTATTTTCAATAAGTAAAAACTACATCATGATAAAAAAATATTTTTAATTTTTAAACTACATTATGATAAAATACGAAAAATTAGTAAAAACACAAGATTTTCTAACTGTTATATTTAAAATAAATAATACATTTTATCAAAAGTAGGGATGTTACATAAGTACACTTCATCCTTCAAATTATAGTACTTAATCATTTATGGAACAACACCAATTAAATGCATTATAACACTTGTTCTTACATCAAAGTTAAACTTAAACCTTTTGAAACAACCATCAATCAATTCCATCTCCTTATCATAAAGAACATTTTTCTCTCAAAATATGTGAAAAAATGCATCCAATCGAATGACGGACTGTATTGACAAAAGCAGAGACTATTAAATTCAAAGTATACAAATATACATTATGTAAAACAATGACTAAACAGATTTTGAAAGCTAACCTCTGAAGGATATAACTTCACCCTAAGAGATGAAAAAAAACCTATACCATACTTAGATATTGGATCTCATCCCATTTTGTATTAAAAATTCTTAATCGAAAATATTTGTCACGACAAAACAAAGTACAAACATAATGCAACTCATCCAGTCCATAGAATTCCTCTAAAGCAGGTGATTTGCGGTAAATTCCTTTTTTTAATTAAGGAATCCTCAAACTCTATATTAAAAATATTTCCCATTGAGTCTGTGAAATAGTTTGTCCCCAATAAACAATTTGTTTTCCCATTCAACTAAAAAACCATCTTCAAAATCCAGAAAGCCCTGCAACAAACAGATAAACAAACATCTATGACCAAAACGATATAATACTGAATGTTATCTGAGAAAAAGATAAACATATATGTTATGCTTATGTTGCACGACATTCATCTTCTGCAGCATCTAGAACCACGACACTACCTCCTTCATAGAGGCTATTTCAACGCGTTCCCCATCAGGTGTATGGTGATAATTAAAGAATTTATCAACTTTGAAAATCCAATCCAAAACGGATGAAGAACCATCGTAATGGGGAAAACCTAGAGAAATATCTATGCTCACAACAACCATAGTTAATGGAGACGCTTGGACTAGTGAACTTGAGTGCGAAGAACTTCCATGTGTGTTCGAAGAATTCAACAGTAATTGTTGTAAAACCACTTTAATCTCTTCCAGAGACTTTTCTTGCGCCTGATTTCAAATGTCCATTATTTTTTGGAGATTGTCAAGCGTCGTGTTCAAACGACGAATGTCTTCAGCGTGATTGCGAATCTCGGTCTACATCTCTTTCATTCGAGTGTTCTCCGCCATGGAAGTCAATGAAAGCACCAATGTAACAGTGCTAGAAAACCAGAAACAAAGTTCTCCAATAAAATAGTGATAAAAACCAACAAATCTGTAATGGCTCTGATTTATTGGGAAAAAAGTTCAATGCCAATACATTCTGAAAAAAAGGAAACAATATTCAAAGTGAAATAACAATGTTCAAGTTGCAGGGGTTGAACATATAGAGATTGCTCCAGCATCCATTTCTACAATTATAGGGCAACAATGAGATTAGGGGAAGTTAATTATGGCATTCAGAAAGGCACACATAGGGAAGAATGGCTACAAAGAGAATAATCAGGGAGAGAGAAGTTTCCATACCAAATTCGTTATCTTTTCACTACGAAATCACGCCATTTAGCATTTTCTTTTCTTGCATGTGTGCTCCTACGTACACCTCCCTCTGACACGTGGTTTGTAGGCTCAACAAACTTTTTCTTGTAGTGCATTTTCTAATGCATTTGTTACAATCAACAATGACAACAAACATATTATAGAAAACCCTATATGACATGGAACAATGGAAATGAGAAGAAAAAAAAAACCAAACATGGCTTACATTACTCGAATGCAGAAAACAAATAGAATTCTAGAACATGTACTTGAAGCTATATCTAGATAAGATGACATCTTCATATACGAACCACTAAAGTTGTCTAAGCACGCTTAAAAGAAGAAACAAAATGACTGATTCAGAACTCTTGATTGTAAACGGAAGTTCTAATTGAATAAAGAATAAAGATAAGTTTATCTGATGTTCTGTTTCAACTACTATGTATAATCGTCAAACCTAACAGCTACAATACTTTTAGCATACTAATAGTTTTATCTCTAAAGTGTTCATTATGATGGTTTTCAATCATAATAACTCATTCTTATAGCAATATTGAAAGCATATGAAAGGTAGTATTAGAGGGAGGTAGAGTGAAGGAGAAGATGACATAGAAGTGGGGACGAAGAAAATGTTTACACCTCATCAATCCAATTACTAATGAAAAATTAATGGAGAGTTTCCTCATACTCTTTGTCGTGTTTTCATATACTCTTTGCCATGTTTCATATGAATAAATATATTTAAGAAAATGTTTAAAAGTTAAATAAAGAAACTGAAACAAATATGTAGTTAAAAATAAGGTTTTTATCTCTACAATACCGTGATTTAGAAAAAAAAAAAAAAAAAAAAACTCCTTAAATATTCAACAATTATATTTCTACACATGGAAAAATAGTATAATAAATTTAAGATTTAATCCTACTTTTGGTATGGAAGTAATTTTTGTTTTGGTCTTCCAGATTCAGAAGAAGAACATTATCTTAGCCCCTTATAATCGGGAAAAAAAACATCATGAACTCTTTTACTAAATATTAAATTTTTATCGTCGATGAGGATTTAAATAAATAAGATTAGTTTGATGTGTTTAGAATGAATGAGAGAAATTTTGAATTCAATTTTTCTTCCTATTAAAAAGAATATAGATAATTTTTACACCAAAAGTTTCAAACTATTTTAAAATTCCAAATTTATTATTTTATAACTGAGTTTATACATTTTTTCTTTTAATTTTGAGTAACTAAAAAGCAGTTTTTAAAAAGCATCAAAAATTAATTTATGATGATAAATTATTTAGAGACAACTAAAATAAATTTCTAAAATCAATTATAAATAAAAACTTCACATTAAAAAAAATAATTTTTTTTAATTTTTCCATATTAACTAGAATTGATTTTTCCACGTAAAAAAGTTAATTTTGTCAAAGGGTTTCAAACAAATCCATAGACTAAGTACATCGTTAAACTTGAAATTTATCTCCTAATAATCTACGAGAAACCTTAAATTAGTGGGTCATGGCGGCTCCTTTTTGCTTAAATTCTTACAATTTCAACCATAGCCCCCAAGACTCTGACTTATGCACACACCCTGACCTCACACTCATAGATTTTGAGGCTATAAAATCCTCAAAACCAATATTTTCCATCATGAACTTCTTCACTCACTTGTTCCTCAAAATTTTCTGTTCAAACTTGATTGAACATCATTTCGACGATCCGTTGCAAGTGACCACTCTCTAAGTTGAGAAAAAATGTCCGATGCAGTTAGTTTCTTTGAATTGAACACAGGAGCCAAGATACCTTCAATTGGGTTAGGCACTTATGCGGTTGTTCCTAGCACTGTAATCACTGCCATCCAGGTATATTAGTAGTGAATTTTTTATCCATTTTAACTGTTTATTAATTTGTTTTTTTATCGAAAATCGTCAGTTATTAGTTTTTCACGGTCGAACACATAATTTCTTCCACCTTTTTTTTAAATCTCATTAAACTAATCTTATTTCTTCAAATTGTTAGTAGGAGAGATCACGATCATCATAGACTTTATTTTACACTGTTCTTTGATTTAGATTGTGAATGGTGAACAATTGTTGTTTGTAGACCTAACCCAAGAAGAGTTGGCTAACTGTTGTATGTGGTGATGAAAAATTCAGGTGGGTTACAGGCATATCGACTGTGCTGAAGCCTATTGTAATCAAGCCGAGGTAATTTGATTTGATGATGGTGAATCTTGATTGTACGAACATATGATAATGAATCTAGAACCCCATTTTCCTCACTGGGTCACTGTCAAAACTACACAGCATATGAATTTTATATTATATGGTAAAGTACTCTTGGGAATTTAAGTAGTCAGGTAGAGATGAAAAAATTGAGCAACTTATACGAAAGAAGTTCGTTTTGCTTTAGTAGAGTTCAGTGTCTTATCATAGTCAATATATGTTTTGTTTGATTATAGAAAGTTGGTTTCTGCAGATTGGTTCTGCTCTGAAGAAGCTTTTGGAGAGTGGTGCTGTGAAGCGTGAGGACTTATGGATTACCTCCAAACTCTGGTTTCATTGTCTTCTCATTCTTCTGAAAGTTTCATAATGTTGGAATGATATTTACATGTTTGTATTCAGTTTCTCAACACAGATCCTCTGCACTTTCACTATACACAGGAACGCAGATCATGATCCAGAAGATGTACCAAAAGCACTTGAAAGAACTTTACAACAATTGCAACTTGACTACGTAGATCTCTATCTAGTATGTGTACTCTTTTCTTTCCTTTTCTGCTTTGTGAATTTTCCACTGTAGATGTGGAACATAAAAAATTATGAGTGCATTCACGGTTTCTGAATTCAGCTTTTTGTTTGGTTTTGTGCAACAAATCTTTAGGAATAGCTTAATTTCTTATCAATTGAAATGGTTGAATTTGTAGATACATTGGCCAGTGAAGATTAAAAAGGGATCAGTTGGAGCAAAACCTGAAGATGTTATACAACATGACATACCAAGCACATGGAGAGCAATGGAAGCTCTCTATGACTCAGGCAAGGCTAGAGCCATAGGAGTGAGCAATTTCTCTTCAAAAAAGCTTCAAGATTTGTTGGATGTAGCAAGAGTGCCTCCTGCTGTTAACCAAGTGGAATTGCACCCACAATGGCAGCAGCCAAAGTTGCATGCTTTCTGTGAATCCAAAGGAATTCACCTATCTGTATGTATATCACACATTTAAGTTACTTTATGTTTTATTCATGCAATTGGATTCAATTATTCTTTACATATTCGTGTTGGGAAACTCAAGTATGACTCTAAATTTTATGTGGAGTAAAAATAAGAAAGTTGAACACTATATAAAATGAATACTTATAAATTCATTACTTTAAGGTTTTGGATTGATGGTAATGTCAATCTCTTATATGTGAGTTAACTGATGTCTCGTTTGTGTTGTATCTTAATCGTTGCTTGAAAAAATCTTCCATTTGTTGAGGGTTAAGTGTAGATGACATTGTATTTGCTGCCAGTTGGATACATTTTTCTAAGAAAATTGATGATGATTTTGGTACTTCAAATGGTGTATGTATGTAAAATACCTTTGTTCTGATTGCTGATTATCTGTTACAAATACAATGAAATTCCTTTTAAGGGATTTTCTCCATTGGGGTCACAAAAATTTCGCAGCAGTGATTATGTGCTTAAGAATCCTGTTCTCAATATAATTGCTGAGAAACTGGGGAAAACACCAGCTCAAGTAGCCCTTCGGTGGGGCATTCAAACGGGGCATAGTGTGCTACCAAAGACCTCTAATGAGGCCAGGCTCAAGGAAAATATTGATATCTTCAACTGGTCTATTCCTGAGGACCTGATGGCTAAGTTTTCTGAAATTAAACAGGCAAGTACTTCAAATTTCAACTTGTTCTGTTTTCTTCAAAATTTATTAAGAACTAGACTTTAAGTCTAACTTAAATTTCAAAAATCAACTTGGAAGATGAAATTTACGTATACTTATATAAATTTCAAAATTTCAACTTTTGATTAACAAATGAAATTTACTCATGCAGGAAAGACTTATAAAGGGTACTGGATTATTTGTTCATGAAAGCAGTGAGGTCTATAAGACTGTTGAAGAACTCTGGGATGGTGAATAATGTGATAGAATATGTAAAACATGTGACAAGTCCACTGCTGAAGGCATTTGTATGTTATTGTTGTAATAATACCTTGACAAGGACACATGTTTGAGTGATCAGAGTTTATTGGATTCAGTTAGTATGGTTCTTGGTGATGGTATCCATTGATGAACCAAAATTTATGAATGTTGTGTTTCTGATACTCAAACATACTTTTTGTTCATACATGTTTTTGTTCTCTCTTTCTGCATTATTACTTCACAATTTGACCATTTTAGTTCAATGTTGTGCTTTTGGTTTTTAAGGGTCCCAGTGCTCTTTTTATACATTAGTTAAAGACAAGAAAGTTGTTAATATCCTATAAAGAAAAACTTAAATATAAATATTTTATAGAAAAATCAAATATGTTTCGGGTAATTATTCGTATGCTAGAAATTCTCATATTACATGAGATTTTTCTTGTAAATTTGTTAAAAAAATTTGTAAGAAAATACTTTTTTTTTACTTTTTTTTCTAAAAATTTTAATCAGCAAGTAATTCTTTCGTGGATAATTATTTTTTATAAAATTATTAAATTTGTAAGTATTTCTTACAAAATTTATTACGAACAGTATTTTATACAAAATATTTTGCAAAAAAAATTAGTAGTAATTTCTTGCAAAAAAATTTTTTACAACAAAATTTATAAATATTTTTTACGAAAAAAATTTCAAAATAAAATTGACAAAAAATATAATTTTTTTTTTCAGTCATATAAATATTTTATAGATAAATCAATCACCGTAAAATGAAGTGATTGAATATATCCATATTAGATAAAAGTAATAAAAGTAATCTATTTGAGACATCGTAAAATCTATATACTCAATCTCTTAAAAATTGTTTATTTTTATCTCTTAAATCTTCCTAAAAGTATTAAATTTGTTTGAAACTATTTGAATTTTATATTGTCTGGACTGCAAAATAGAACATATTTACTGATAATTACACATTTGTTTCAAAAGTATGATGTTGAAGACTTTTAGGTTCAATAATGTTGTTACCCTACCTAAAATATGTTTGCCCTACAAGGCACACTTTCTAACATAGTTACGAGGAACTAGTGTGGTAATCCTTACCTAAGAAGATTACTGTGGGTTGAGTTTGTTCATAAAAAGATAGGACAATTTTTTTAATATATTTTGTATCTTTCAATCACTATTTTTTATTTCTATTTAAACACTTTATCTTTTATCGATATTTTTACTTTATTTATTTTCTTTATTTTACTTTTTTTTAGTTAAAATGTCTCAAATATTCTGATTGTTTTATATTGCTAATTAAGATAGAGACAATGTTAGAGAAAAGATTAACCGATTAGAAATAATTTTGTTAAAGTATTACAACAAAGCATAAAATATGAAAACTATTTTTTCTAATTATCATACGTGAGTGTGTCATTTGACGACATAAATTGCATTTGTATATGCATCTAGTATGTTCATGTTTAGACAAACAATAATAAGGTACAAAGTCTTAAACATTTTATACATCTGTAAAAATGGGGTCAATTAGTTCACATGATTTACATCTGACTATAAAGAATCAATAAGATACATAGTTTGCCATTGACGCTCTTGATTCACCATCTTCTTCTCTAGGACTAGACAACTTACCTTCTTTCTCTCCACGTACTTCTATCTTCGGTGAAGTCTGCACACGTGATGTTCGTCGCAGCCTCAATACTGTCACAAATGATTTGTTAGAAATATTTTAATATAATTTAAAAAATAAATTATTAAATTATTATTCTATAATTATTAATAATTTTAATTATATTTGACTTTTATGTCTCTCTTTTCTACCTATAAATATCACCTAAGTGTATGAGAAAAGACACAACAAACACTAGAGTTTTATTAAAAGTGTTCTTCTTTTCTTCTCTATACTATCTCTTAAAACAGTGGTGTTCATAAGGCTTAAAGATCCTTCGTTGCACTTGATATAATTCAGGGCGGGCAGTGTCTAAACAGGTCGGGCCGACTTGCATTGCTACCCCTAATTACTACAACGAGGTAGAACGACAAATGATATATTTCAATATATGTGTTTCAACTTTCATCTGCTCCATAAGTATTCTACCCTCGATACTAGCATTGTCATGACAAATCATTTTCTTCGTATCATGCCTAAAATAGTCAAGCTTCCATTCATCAATCGCATTTTCCTTAAAACAAACACCTTGACTCCCCAAATTTATGAAACGAAAAAAGAATTTTGGATCCACTCTAATAGGTAATTATTTTTACTTCGCTATGACTAACACCATTATCAGCAATTCGCAAATTCGAATAAAAAACTCAGACTAATTTTGAATAATATGGTTCACCGTTGGCAATGAATGGTAATAAACCCAAATTGTTCAAGACAACCAAGAACTCAAAGCTTTCGTCATCCAAAAATTCAAGGTCAAGGTATTTAGGTTCAATAATATCTTTATTGAGAATTTTGAAGAATACCTTTCGTACTGACCATTGGAGGAAAACAAGATTTATGGGCGAGATAGGGAGATAGTTTCACCAGTTTGGTTGCTGGGGGCATCATAGCGGCAATGGGCATTGGTAGAAGTCTTACATCTTCTTGATGATTCAGTCATTTCAGGGTGATTTTTAACGATTCAATCGATGGGATGTGTAGAGAATCGAAAAGTAGAAAGTTTGGAAGCAACATTGATGCAATTTGGTGAAAAATTGACCAAGATTTGGCCAAATTAGGGTGTAGCACGATGGAGTGGGGTTTGGGGAGGGTTTTTGCACAGGGACAATGATACTCTAATACTGATTGAAGTAATGGATTCAAAGTGGGTCAAAATAAGTGAGTTAAAATATCATTTTTCTTATACACAACTAGGAGAGAGAAAATGACATTTTTATAGAAAAAGACAACCTATAATTGATTACAAAATTTGTGTAATCGATTATAGGTAACTGTAATTTCTGGAAACTATCAATTAATCAATTACAAGAGTCTTGTAATCGATTACGGTAATAATAATTTGAAAAAAGTCCTTGTTAATTGATTACAACAGTAGTAATTTGTAAAAAGCCTCTAGTAATCGATTACAGCAGTAATAATTTTAAAAAGTCACAACAGTTGTGGAGATCAAGAGCGAAAATAGATACACCACAAAAATGAAAGAGAATGGAGAACAAACTTGTAGCAGAGCATTTGAAGCACTTCAATTTGTCACTGAGTTACGGTGTTCGCCCCAAGTGAGTGAAAGGAAGAACACAACTAAAAAGTGTAAATGACAACATTTGAAGTAATCCTATGAAATAGATAGATGTCAAATGCCGAGACGTGGCTAAAATAAGAATTTTATTGGAATGAAATGACAAAGAAACCAAAAAATTTAATGCATGTCCAGATTTTCGGAAAGGACATTGTGGGTTTTTTCTAAAGTATTTTGTTTTGTCGATTGTATAGTATAGTAGATATAATAGATAGTAGATTAGTAATATTTTCTTTTAAAATTTTACTATGAATCTCTTGATATAAATATAGGTAGGACGATTCTTTAAATTTAACTCAACTCTTTACATTGACCAAACCAAATACCGTAACATCACTTTCATTAAAGTATCACGTGATGTTAAGGGAAAAAAAACTATACAAAGACTAAAATTAAAAACTAATGAAGAAAGTATGTGAAAAAGTGACAAAATTATAGTTAAAAAATATTTATGTCTTAAACATAATATTTAAATTAAAGTTTTAAGTTAATAAAGTTAATTTAAAATTACCTCAAAATGTAAATTTAAATAACAAATAAATTAATAATATAAAGTCATTGAAAGTATAGTTTTTTTGTCAATTTTTCCTGCATACTAAGTTACATTTCAAGTCTTTGCTAGAAAAGAAAGAGAGATAAAAGGAGTGACATGGCTGGAAGGAAAAAAAAAGGTTAATTGATATTTTTGTTTATACTTAGAATATGATTACTCAAATAATAAATAACCAAAATATGAAATAATATAATAATAATTATTAGAGTAATAATAATAGTGACATGTATATGAATCAAAGAATATTAATCAGAGATATAATACTATTAATAATAAAATTATTATAATAATAATAAATAATAGATAAAAAATAAATGAGGTAAGGAGTAGAAATAGTCTGGGTTGAGGCACGCATAGCGCTATTCTCAGAGAGAAAACGCCCCTACTGCACAAGGCTAACAAATACACAATCATATGTGTTTCAAATCATATGTGTTTCTCTCCCAAGATACAACAACCCGTCAGATCGATCGAATGCAGCGAAGGATCTCCGAACCTTATGCACACCAATGTCTTAAAGATAATATAGAGAAGAAAATAACACTTATGAGAAAACTCTAGTGTTTGTGGTTGTTTTGTTGTTGTCCTTTTTTTCCCATGCACCTAGATGGTATTTATAGGTAGAAAAGGGAGACAAAAGAGTAAATTGTCATAAGAATACGACCGTTAGCCATAAAAAACATTAACCCATAAATTAAAGGTCTATAAAAACATGAGTAACAGTAAGTTTTTTTTATTTTATTTATTTATTTTTAAATTATAATAAAATATTTGTAACAATCGCCCACATAATTTAAAAAATAAAATAAAACAAAATATATTATCTTTAAACAAAATATTGTAGTTCAGCATAAGGAACCTTCCGGATCTGACCCTTACACCTAGTGATTATAAACTTCCACCCGAGAAAATATAGAGACTTAATTGCCTTGAGCTACATCCCTTGTGACCGAGTTTTAGTAAATAACACATACAATATCGATGTTCATTATAGGTTCTAATCAGTGGATGCACATTATGGCCTTGTGCATGTATCTTGTTTCATCATGAGTGTCACTTAGAGACTTGCTCATGTCTCACAATGGTGGCCCCACCATCACACTCCCTAGGCAAACCCCTCAAAGGGTGGTTTGTGACTCACACTCCTACAATAATTGTCATTAGGTTTATTAAGAGGTATTTTATAAAATAATACACATACCTCAACCATTGAGTTTATTAAGAGGTATTTTATAAAATAAGCATAATAATGCACATATCTCAACCTAATTATTGCCACAATTTATAATACACCTCGCCATAGGAATGAGACATAAAATTTAATCAAATTATTTGGTGTACTTTACTCAACAACAACTTTGTTGTTACCCATTGAACTCCATTCCATGGGATCACCATTCATAAGGAGATGGGTGTCCATTTTTGTAACTAATTTATGGGCTATAGTCTCATTCCCCTCGACGACTTAAATTCTTATTGATGCATCAACCCTTCGATAAGCAAATCTACAATATTTCTTTCTAACCTGACAAAGTCAATAGAGATAATATCATGAGTAATTATGTTTTTAATATATTTGTCTCTCATTCTCATATGTCAATTTCATTGACATTTTTACTAAAAACTTTAAATATAACAATTTAATTGTTAGGATGCATTGGAAAAAAGAATAACTTATGCTTGCATAGTAGATCATGACAACAACTTTTTAACATATTTCCATGACAGGACACCTTCATCCAAGGTTACAACATAACCATAACCAATAGGTGATTTTGTGTCATCAAAATCAATATCCAATTTACATTAATATATCCTTCAATCATCTCAAGAAATTGAACATATTGTCATAACTAGAAGAAATACAAATAATACTATCACTAGATGGCAAAACAATTCCCAATGTATCACAAACAAATTTAGTCAATTTATCATTTGAAGGAAACATCTCTAGATATTTATCGGTAGAAATAACCAAAGTTTTTTTCTCATTAAAAGGTATATTAACCTTTACAAGACACCCCCACACTTTGAAATATTTTAAATGTGGTTCTTTTTTCTTTCATAACTCATAAAAAGTTTATCACAACCTTTTGGGTTCAAAATATGGTAAGCAGGATATAAAATTTCACTAATATAATATTAGGCAAGCTAGAACTTGAAGCATAACATTTACCATATCAAACAAAAGCATTTTTTTTTCTTTCGCTACACCATTACATTAACACCATATGAATATGTTACTTAATGAATAATACCATGAGTTTCACATAAAACACTCATTTATAAAGACATGTATCATCACTTCTCTATTTAATTAATTTTGTACCTCAAAATTTTATAATTTGAATGGTCTCTAACCAAAATTTCTCAACTTCTCAACAATTGTAGCAATAACATGTCATATAACACAACTTTCAACATTTTTAATAATCAAAGAAAAAGTTTATAAATATTTTATTACAACATAAAAACACTTAACTCAAACAAATCATCACAAATATATTATTTACCAATCAAAACACATGTCTAGAGATAATAATCTTATTGTACTTGAAAACCATTCATAAATTTGTTGAGTAGCAAGGAAGTTTCTAAATTCAGAAACATGAAAAACTCTTTTAAAAAAAATGTTGGAAGACAAGTTTAGTTTTTACTTGACCGTCCCTTCAATTTTTTATACCAAGATTTCTTCTTTTATCAACATTTACATGATCTTAAACATGATATCAATTAAAATAATTTATTTTAATTTCATGTCATAAACAATATTTTTAACATCATTAATATGATAATTTTTTATCAGTCATTTTTTATCATATAAATATCAAGCTAATTTTTTTTCCTTTGCAAATGCAAAGTTTAGTTCAATTGTTTTCCATAACACAATAGTAGTTTTAGTATGACAAATTATTTTATAATTATTTTCATACAAAAATTTAAAATATATACATGATATAGAACATCTTTATCAATGGTAAGAGTAGACAATATTATAAATTTTTAGGCTTAGTTGAAACTGATTTAATTATAACCATACCAAACACATTAGTTCATAACAAGTGTTTTCACTCTTCCCTTTTATATTGTCTTTAATTTTAGAAATGAATACAAATGAGTAATAAAAATAGAAATAACAAGAATTTTCTCTCTAAGAATGTTAGAATATAATTAATCAAATAATAAATAATCAAAACATGAAATAATATAATAATAATTATTAAAGAAATAATAATAATGACATGTATCTGAATCAAAGAATATTAATCAAAGATGTAATACTATTAATAATAAAATTATTATAATAATAATAAATAAAAGATAAAAGATAAATGAGGTAAGGAGTAGAAATAGTCTGGGTTGAGGCACGCATAGCGCTATCCTTAGAGAGAAAACGTCCATATTGCACACGGCTAAACAAATACACAATCATGTGTTTCAAATCATATGCGTTTTTCTCCAAAGATACAACAATCCGTCAGATCGATCGAGTGCAGCGCAGGATCTTCGAACCTTATGATCAACACCAATGTCTTAAAGATAATATAGAGAAGAAAATAACACTTGTGAGAAAATTCTAGTGTTTGTGGTTATTTTATTGTTGTCCTTTTTTTCCATGCACCTAGGTGGTATTTATAGGTAGTAAAAGAAAACAAATAAGTAAATTGTAATAAGAATATAGTTATTAACCATAAAAAACATTAACCTATAAATTGAAGGTCTATAAAAACATAGTAACAATAATAAGTTTTTTTTTATTTTAATTATTTATTTTTTAAATTATAATAAAATATTTCTAACAATTATATCTCCAATGTTGATTTTTATATATTTTTTTGGTATAAGTTGAGTTCCTTAATTTTAAACTATTTCTTAATTTTATTCAAGCAATTTTAATATATTAATTGTAACTTTATTTAATTATATTATGCAGTTGTTTAGTACAAATGAAATTTATAGTTAAAAAGGAATTGAACTATGTGAAATCGATGTTTTCACGAATTAAATAATGTGAAATAGATTTTTTTATTAGCAGATTCACAATTTTTTAAACTTTCAAATACACTAAATTAATATATTTTAAATTGTTTCATTTTTCAAATATATTTTTTTATTTAATTTAAATTCTGTCAATATTTTGCTTTTTATAAATCATTTCAATCATCAGTGACTATAAAAAAATTATATAAATACCATATAATTATTAGTAATTCAAAAATATTAATATTGATGCTTTTTAATCAATTCATTAAGATTTTTATAATTAATATTTAAAAAATTTACCTTTTTCTAAAATAATTTTAATTAAGATATTTTCAATTAGTGTAATTACAATTATTTAGACAGATTAAAATTATGAAGATATTTATGAAAATAAAAATTATTTTCCTAATTAATATTAGTAAAATACAATTTTATTGGATATTAATTGAAAGTTTTTCAAAAGCGTCTCCGATATTAACTTAACTGAGAAACTCTAAATAATATATCAATCTAATAAACTAAATAAAGGGTACAAATTTCAAATTCTTACATTTTAAATTAAATTTAAATTTTGAATTCTATAATATAATTACAGTAAACATTCGTTTAAGTCTGCATTTTAATCTTGAAAGTTTAATGTGGACTTAATTGCGATACAAACATGTAGAATTTTAGGAGTCATATTACAATATAAAATATTATGGTCATATAATTATAATATGGAATATTATGGATGTTGGGAATTTTTAGGGAGTGTGAAAATATGAGAGATATGATATTTATGATAGATATAAGAGATATCTTATAGGAGGAACTTGTTATTTTATTTTAGTCATACACTCTCTCTATATATCACAAAATGTAACAAAATATAAAAGATAAGTAATTGGTCTGGATGAAGTTGAAGTTGACTAATGCAATGTTATCTTCAACTCATTAGAAAGTGTTATCAATCTTGATGTCAATGTAAGTGGGTTCAAATATTCTCCTTATTTATCGATAGTTAAATAAATCAAGCTAAGCTAAGGATGTGTTCGCTCTTTACCCTTCGTCACATTTTACAAAATGGTTAATCGACAATCACACATGAATGAATTGAAAATAATCGTCAAATGATGTTATGTGATTTTTTCTGAAAATAAAGTCACAAAATTATTAATCTGAGAATTTTCCCTTTCCAAAAGCAGATTTATGCGGGATGCGGACTTAAGCGGATGTTAATACTCTAACCTTGTATTTAAATATTGGTTAAAATACTTTTTTTGTCTCAATTTTCGTCAAGTTTTGTTAAATTCATACTAATTTTGTTTTTATGCTCAAATACGTCCCAACTTTCGTCAATTTTGTTCAATTTGGTCCTTTTCTACTAACATCATTTACATCATTAACGATCATGAATAATGATTACCATGTGTCACTTTGTGATTTTTCTGATTTTTTTTAATTTTTTTTAATTTTTTTCAAATTTGTTTTTATTTTTTTCAAATTTGTTTTTATTTTTTTTTTCAGTGTCCATGTGTGACGTGTCAACCCAACAGTCTGCCACGTGTTAGAGTCAATGTTTTATATTCAATTTGGTCTCTATATTCGTTATTTTTGTTCAATTTAGTTTCAATTTTGTCTCTCTTGAAATTGGAACCAAATTTAATTTTTATATTAAAATTCATATTTTTTATTAAATATTTTTATTAAATATATTAAAATTCACATCATTATAACTTTTACATAAAAATTAAATTTGGTCACAATTTCGAGAGAAACAAAATTGCTCAATTTTAAAAAATAAAAAATATACATATTAAAAAAAATCACGAAGTGTCACGTGACAGTCATTGTTCATTATCGTCAATAATTTAAACATTGTTAATAGAAAAGGACTAAATTGAATAAAATTGACCAAAATTAGATCCTATTTGAACATAAAAACAAAATTATGACTGATTTGATAAAACTTGACGAAAATTGGGACAAAAATAATATTTTAACCTTAAATATTCTTACATTTTAAATTAAATTTTTAAATTCTATAATCTAATTACTCTAAGAATTTTATTGAATTTAAAGACAAATATAGGAAATTTGAATTAATATCTTTTAAATTATTTACTTTTTTAAATATTTGTTTGGATAAAGTAATTCAAATTTAGTGAATTTTAATCTTCTTATTTGAAAAAATTATTTCAATTGCTACCAAAACTTAAACAACTATTTAAACATCAAATAATTATTACCAAGTAAACTCAAACTCCAATTGAGTTAAATAGATTCGTGCTTATGTCACACCAAACTATTTAGGCTCAACTTAAGTTGAGTCTCCTTGAACTCAAACCCGAATTGAGTCAAGTAGTAGCTTAGGTCACACCAAACTATCTAGACCCAACTCAAGCTGAGTTAACCTAGGTCCATCTCAAACCGATCGATATGCAAGTTAAACAATGTCAATCTAAACCTAGGTCGAGGAAGCATGGTCTGAACTCATATTGAACCAAGTTTGGACATCCAAAATTTAGCCGTCTATCTAAGTCTAGGTTGAATCACCAAATCTTGGTTGATCTAAATTACAAATATTAAAATATAAATTTAAGAATATGAAAAATATTTAGAATTTTACTCTTTAGGTAAAATTTGAAACTTAATTTTAAGTAATCTAATTATAATAATAAAATTTTCAATTTTCAATTTCTTTAAAATTTTCTTACCAAAAAACACATTTTGTTATAAAACATTTCAAATTCTCTAAAAAAAAAAATCAACCATCCTATTAAAATGTCTTATCCAATCATGCTATAAGAAAATTTCATTCAGTCACCTAATTTAAGGTTTCAAATACCAATTAATCAAGTATACCATACGATTATAAGCAAAAAGTATTGACATTGCAAGATAGAAATTCATTTGGCCACTAGTCAAATTCCCAGCACTAGGCTTTCTTACATCAAATAAAAGATACAATAATCATAAATAAAAAATAAGACTTGGCTACTTATTATGTGTTCTTAACAACAATAACACTTATGAAAATCACAAACACGCTTGAATCACTATAACTGGTGGCTTTAAGATGGCTTTAAGATGTTAACAGGTAAAAAGGAAGAATGAATCTGCTTGACGAACAGTTTAACTGTCAACATCTCAATGATGAACATTTCTCAGACTTCACCATCCCAGAGCTCTTCAACGGTCTTATAGGCACCATAGGTCTCATCAACGAAAAATGTGGCCTTAATTAGCCTATCCTGTATGACCAAATTCCTTGTGTTAACTCAAAAAATCAAGCTTTAAGGCCACTTCTGGCACTATAATACAAGGTAGTTTTAAGATGGTAAAGGAACTACATACCAAAAAGAGAAAAACTAGAAAAAGTTTTTGACAACAAAAATTAAACACACCCAAAGTAACTAAGTAACTACTTGCCTGCTTAATTTCAGAGAACTTGGCGAATAGTTCTTCTGGAATAGACCAGTCAAAGACATCAAAGTTTTCCTTGATCCTGGACTCAGTAGTACTCTTTGGCAGCACACTTTGACCTGATTGCAATCCCCACCGAAGGGCCACTTGAGCTGGTGTCTTCCCCAATTTCTCTGCAACCTCCACGACAACAGGATTCTTAAGAATGTCACTTTTCAGATTCCCTGGTGAGCCTAGTGGAGAGTATCCCTGAAAAGAAATTTGTCATATATACAAACAGTTAGAATGCAAATATCAGAAGGATAAAGAATGGATGTTGCGTATAAACCAGATTCATTATCAACTAACCCTGTAGACAATTTAACCAAAAAGTGATCATTTTCTTTGCAAGTGATATTTATAGATGAAAGTACCAAGAAAATATGTATCATATACTCATACTTACAGATATATGTATTCCTTTAGATTCACAAAATGCATGCAACTTTGGCTGCTGCCATCCTGGGTGCAATTCCACTTGGTTAACAGCAGGAGGCACTCTTGCTACATCCAACAAATCTTGAATCTTCTTTGAAGAGAAATTGCTCACTCCTATGGCTCTAGCCTTGCCAGAGTCATACAGTGCCTCCATTGCTCTCCATGTGCTGGGAATGTCTGGATGATCCAGATATTCTTTCTTGAATCCAACGGATCCACTTTTCATGCGGACTGGCCAGTGGATCTGCACCACAAATCAGTTTAGTTTGTATGAAGGAAGAGACTCGAGAATACTGAATGAAAAGGAATGAACCCCACATAACTAAAGTTAGCAGCATTATATTGATGAAACTACTGATCTTTGTTCAATTGAGATAGCCTTGTAAAATAATGCTAAAAATATACTCTTAGACCTTAGACCCTCTTTTTCAAAGAGACAATAATATCCTATTGATTGAAAAATGTCAAACCAGTGTATTGCTAGTTTGCTACACTTATTTAATTTGAATGTAGAGCACTTAATCTTCACCCAAATCGCCAGAATTCACGTATTAATAAAGCTTACCAGATAGAGATCAATGTAGTCAAGTTGCAAATCATGTAATGTTTTATCCAATGCTTTTGGCACATCTTCTGGAGCATGATCATTACACCTGAAAATATAGCCAACAAAGCAAAGGATCTCCTCTCAGCAACAAAACAAAATACACACAATCTTTTCCAACTTTCAAAAAAATAGAACACAATTATCAAAAGACAGCAAACCAGAGTTTGGAAGTTATCCATATGTCCTCACGCTTCACCACTCCATCATCAAAAAGCTTCTTAAGCGCAGAACCAATCTGTGAAAACCAAGATTCAGAATAAAATCTCAATTAGCTTCCAAAATTGACTGAGTAATATCTACTTCTCTATTTTTATTAAAACAAAACTATACAACATCAACATCATAAACTTCAACAACCCACAGTTAACAATTCTTCACAGTTCACATGTTATGTCAGAGCAAAGGCAATACTGCAAAATCAATAACTGAAAAGATAAAACAAAAATGAACCCTGAAATTTAAAAGTTATCAACTTGAATTATTATTACCTCTGCTTGATTTTTATAAGCTTCAGCACAGTCAATGTGCCTGTATCCAACCTGAACAACGGTGACCCAACAACAAAATCAGTTATCACTCCCACATAGGAAAAATCGAAACAACAAAAATGTTCCCAAAACAGATAAATCCAAAAAAAACCGCTACAAAAATTCTCTTTTTATTCGACGTTTTAAGAAAAAGTTCTAACAATGATTAACCCCATCGGAGAAACAAAATGTTGACAAGCTATTCTATCAACAAGATGTGGATATGGTATTAATCAATCCTGGACTACTTAAATAAGTAAAAACCAAAATGCTATAACTTTTGGTAACACAGAAAATTTCTTTGGGTAGTTTATGCTATTGAAAAAGAGGGAAAATGTTAATTGAAGTAAAGTTTTAGTTACCTCAATAGCTGTGGTGACTGCTTTTGCTACAACTCCTGGTTCAGCTTGCCATGTGCCCAACCCAACAGAAGGAATCTTGGCTCCTGTGTTCAACTCAAAGAATTGGATTAACTTTGCCATTTCTTTCTCGATGATGATAGAAACCACAATTTGGTATAAAAGGATCAAAACACTGGTTTAGGGTAAGTTGACCATTGTCTAAGTTCGATGCAAGTTATCTATTTATAGGAAAAAATATGAACATGAAGCAGTGAATGGTGAAAGTGTGCGGTTTGGGAGATTAGATTTGCCATGGTCAGTTCTTTTATTGTTTCGTGCAATCAGACAAGTAGAGTCGTTGGATGAGAATCTACAGTTCAGATTTTGTGTTGTATACTGAATGTGAACCGTCGATGCTTATGAATGGTTTGGATGACGTTAGTATGGGCTTAGAAGAAAATAGTAACTGTAGGGAATTCAGATCCATGGTGTTAGGTGTTCACATGAAAGCGAAAAGCTGATATATGCACATACGTCATGTACGAAGAGATAAAATCCAATGTTAATAGTGAATATGGCACTCCTCCCCCATGCACATGAAAACATAGTTTATATAAAATTAAAGCTAAAAGTTCCTCAACATAGATGAAAAAAAAAAAAAGTTAGACATGTTTCTGGGTTAACTTGATACTTGTACACTTGATTTTGTCACTCAATATAGTAAACTTGATATTTGATTAATTAATAATGAAAAAAAACTCCTCATGTGAAGTATTTTTGAAGGGATTTCTTTTATATTTTAAATTTAATGAATTCATTTGATACATGGTCATTTTAAAATGTTTAATAGAAAAAAAAACGTAGAAAGCAAACAATGATTTTGAGTTCAATGTGTCTCGGTCCTTTATTTCATCATTTAGCTTGAAAAACATTAGGAAAATAATTTTTTAATAATTAAATTTTGATAACTTTTCCTCATATTTTGGAGTGGCATCTTTTAAGTGGCTTTTCATTTATTCATTTATTCATCTTTCTATATTTCAAAATCACTTAAAAATGTCACTTCAGATTGTAAAAGAAAGTTGTCAAAATATCATTATCTAATAAAATTATTTATGTGGTACTATTTATCACTATGTAATGATCAATATAGTTGAACATGTGGATTAGTCAACCTATTTAGGAATAAGCTCGTACTGGTATCATAGTAGTGGTGACAATGCAGGCCAACCTAGCTCATTTTACGACCCGCACGGCCCACAAAATGTAAGTCAACTAGCTCGCCCCATGTTGAAAACATGTATTGAAAAATCTAACCCGTCCCGCATAGGTTTTGGCTTGCAGTCCTGCGAGTCTGTCGACTTTTTTTTTTTTAATTCTTATGATAAAGCTTTCAATACTCAATAAATTAGAAAACTTTAACAAATTCACGAAATTAAGCAAGAACTTTTTGAAGTTGAATGATAAATTAATAAACCAACATTTGTATCATATCCATATCTGTACTTTGACATGCACGATAAATTCTTCAAATTTTAGCACATTCAGAAATAAGTAAGACTTGTCTTTTCCCATCATACAAGAATTTGGAACATCCATGCAGAAATCCAGAAGGAAAGTAATTAACGTACATGTTGGGCTCTTGGCAAGCGTACCAAAAGTCAACTGTAGTATAATGATTTAAAGTAGGAGTGTCGAACCCACGAGGAACGGATTCAGTTAAAATAACTAATTATCTCGATCAGCATATATATACAAAGATTTTAATTTGATTTGACATTAACTATTGCATGAAATTAATATAGTAAAAGCAGAAAAGTTTAGAAAAATACAGTAAAAGAAACTG
>Ga0209589_1005694_pt1 | contig 21053 bp, 18 predicted proteins | sample CowpeawhiteBW_FD_187525 | JGI IMG/M metagenome (GOLD analysis project Ga0209589, IMG submission 187525) | Root nodule microbial communities of legume samples collected from California USA - Cow pea white BW (SPAdes) (version 2) | ecosystem: Host-associated > Plants > Roots > Nodule | place: USA... | reverse complement strand
TGAGGAAATGTGGGTCTATAAATATAATGTATTGTAAGAACAAATATAACACAAGAGGTGAATAAAGTTTGTTCACAAGATTATAGAGTTGTTGTCTAACAAAGTGCTAACAAAGTGGTATCAGAGCCAGTTAGCTTGAGTGTTTGAGTGGAAAAGAGAGAGAGCTTGAGAGCTTGAGTGCTTGAAAAAAGAGAGCTAAGTGTTTGAGAAAAAAAGAAAGTGAGATGGCCAGTCTTACAAATAGTATTTCTCTACCCAAGTTGACAAAAGCTGTCAACTATGACAATTGGAGTCTCAAAATGAAGGCCCTTCTTGGATCCCAAGAAAATTGGGAGGTGGTTGAAGATGGTTTCGATGAACCAGCCAACACCACAGGTTGGTCAAATGCCCAGTTGAAAGTGCTGAAAGACGCACGTGTGAAGGACAAGGCAGCTTTGTACATCCTGTACCAAGCTGTGGACGAGTCTGGCTTTGAGAAGATTGCAAGTGCCAAATCTTCAAAAGAAGCGTGGGATATTTTGGAGAAGGCGTATAAGGGAGATGACCGAGTGAAGCAGGTGCGACTTCAAACACTTAGAGGCGAACTAGAGAGCATGAGGATGAAAGAGACCGAAGGAGTAGCCGAGTATATTACTCGGGTTGAAACTGTGGCGAATCAACTTAGTAGAAATGGAGAGACGTTACCCGCTAGCCGAGTTGTGGAGAAGATCTTGAGGTCATTGACAAACGACTTCGAGAATGTGGTATGTGCGATTGAAGAGTCCAAGGACTTGTCAATGCTCACGGTTGAAGAGCTTGCCGGGTCCCTTGAGGCGCATGAGTAGTGGAAGAAGAAGAAGCAGTGGGAGCCACTTGATCAATTACTCCAAACAAAGATGTCAATTAAAGATGACAAAGTTTAGAACACTCAAGGTAGAGGACGATATCGAGAAGGTATAAGAAGCGGTCCTGGTGGTAGAAGCCGAGGACAAGAAGAGAAAGAACAATCCGGTCAACAAAATTGGCACGGAAGAGGACGCGGTCCATGGAGAGGAGGTCAATCAAGCAACTCAAATGTTGAGTGCTTCAAGTGTGGCAAGTATGGTCACTATGCAAAGGAGTGCTACTCGGGCAAGTGTTTCAGTTGTGGTAAGTCTGGACATTTTGCCAAAGATTGTAGATCTGAAAGTAGAAAGGAAGATATGATCAACCTCACAAAAGATGTTGAAGAAGAAGTGACATTGTTGATGATGGCACGTAGCTCGGGAGCTGAGCATAAGCAAGTGGTGAACTCGGCAAGAAGACCGAGTAGCATGGAGAATTCAACAAGAAGGCTAAGTATAGTTGATAACTCGACAAGACAGTCGAGTAGCGTGGATAGGTCAACAAGACAACCGAGTAGGTTGCACAGGCTGGTGAGCCATGTAGATAGCCCGGACAGGGTGGTGGAGCGTGTAGATACCCCAGACAACATGGTGGACTATGAGGCCAACTCAGTTAACTTGGTGGAATGCCTACAAAGCTCGGATAAGTTGGTGGAGCAAGTGGATTACTCAGATAGCTCGGTGGAGCATGTGAAAAGCTTGAATATCTCAGAATTTGAAGAAAAGCTTCTAATCCAAAGGTTAGAGATTGCAAAAGGAGACTTGCAACAGAGTATTGAAAAGGAGGTTAGAGACAATTTAATTCTACAAGAAAGCGTAGAGAGAAGGAAACAGGCTTTGCAAAAGCGGCACTTGGAATTTGAAGAAGATGTTTCAAGTTTGCAAGAACATTTACTAGTTGAGAAGGATCTGAGAGCTGCACTCGAAGTGCAAGATGAGAAGCGGCGACTTGAAATGGATGAGGAGATTGAGCACAACAATACGTGGGTGTAGTCTAACCTTTCAAAAGGAAGTCAACCTATAGATAAGAACTCAGTTAACGACAAATCGACAAAGAACCCAATGAGTAACAAGTCGGTCAAAGAGAAGAATAAGTTTGCCAGTAAGGATGCAAAAACTGAGAGCAGATAACAAGTTAGCCACAGGGAAAGCGAATTACAAGTCGACCATAGATAAAGTGGAAGGGAAGTCAGTCATGAAGAAAGCGAAGAACTTAACTATTCATGAAAGGGACAAACATAATGTGGGAAGAGTTATTGCACGTTGGAAGCCGTGATGAAGAATAAAGGAACAAAGATGGAGAATAAAAGAAGCATTTAAGTTTAAGGGGGAGTTTTGTTGGGTTTTTAATAAACTTAAATGTATTAACCACTATAGGTAACTAGCCATTGTAAGAAACTAGCCGTTGTGAGTGGTTAATGCACTAGCCGTTGGAGTCTAGGTAGTTAATGAGTTAGCCGTTTATAGCCGTTTATAGCTGTTTATAGCCGTTGAGAGTACAATGGTGAGGAAATGTGGGTCTATAAATATAATGTATTGTAAGAACAAATATAACACAAGAGGTGAATAAAGTTTGTTCACAAGATTATAGAGTTGTTGTCTAACAAAGTGCTAACACAACTAGCTCCAGAAATGTTTTATTTTAGAAATAGATTTTCCAATTGGAAAAAGGGGTGTAAACATGAGGATTGGGGGTGCATTTAGTACCTGAACTATTTCTCTCCAAAATTCCTATTTTGGGACTTAATTTATGAATTAAAATATTCATTATTTACACCCTTGAGGACCTAAATTAAATTACACTTGCATTATTAAACTCAAGAATATTTAATAATAAATTTGATGCAACTAATATAAAATTTGTAAGCGCAAAAATAATATTAAATTCCCCAAAAGTTAATTATTGAATGTGAGCCAAGGTTTGACTCATCATACCTTCCAGGCGGTTTGGAAGCGGCAGTGCCTGGCGGTACGTATCTCCCGCCAGACGTTTTTTTTACTGCAACAGTAATGGTGTTGTTGATTCTATAGGCGTGATCTATGATGCTTTTGGTGATGCTCAAAGGTGGGATTGCTGGTGGTCCTTGAGTTGTGGCTCGAAACGTATTCCTTGAGTTGTGGCTCGGGATAGGGGTTAAGCACGTGGTATTCCTTGAGTTGTGGCTCGGGATGGCGGATGAACACGAGGAACCCTAGAGTTGTGGCTCAGGTTGGTGAGTGTTGTCGGTGTGAGTGTGCTAGTTGTGGCCAGTACGGATGAGTCCAGATAGATTGCCCTCCTCAGTAGTTGGCTGACGAGTTTGGTAGTCTTGGGACGTTGCGAACTATGTTCGCATTTGGGAACTCCACCTGGCGTTATAGTGTATGATCCGTAGCAATGGTACCCGCACGTGCTCTATCGGTTGTAGCCGATAGGTATGGCAGCAAGTCACCTCGAAGTAATCACTAGAAGATGTAAAACACGAATAACCTGGTTGTGGCCAAGTGGTATGAATTAAAAGGGATGGAATTCATTTGGGATGGATGTGTTGCTTATATATAAATGTGTTATATATGTGTGTGCCATTTTATATGTTGTATCTGTTAAGCTCACCCTATCTGCTTGTGATTGGCGATGATCGTGTACGCGGTACACGTGAGCAGATAATGTTGATGCAGGTGGTTGTGGTGGAGCTTAGCTGGGGATAGAGGATAGCTCGGGAATCTTTTATTTTATTTTTTTATGGTTTTGAGATAAGTTGTAAACCCATACGGGTGTTTGCTTAATAACATTCTGGTTTTGAGAATTTATGGATTTGAGTACTCCTTGTTTATTTAATAAAAATTAAATTTCCCACGTTTTGGGAAATGAAGTATTATTAAATGTGACATGTTTATTTATTTTTCTTTATTTTATTAAAATCCATAATATCCTAACGGGATGTTACAAGCAACCTTTGGGAAAGCTTTAGGGCATTGAAATACACTTGTTTTGACTCTGAGATGGTTGAAATATTGTCCAATTAGGCATAACACTCTTAAATCTCACTTTTACATTGTAGGCATAGTGAAATTTGGTTTTGTGAATGCTAACTTGTTCTTTTAGTGGAAGTACAGCCAGAGGGTTAGATTGGAGCTGCTGGATTGGAATTGAGTGCGAGAAGATGTTGCTTTGTGATGTGGAGCTAATGTCATGCAAGACTAAGTTGAAGAAAAGCTTGTGAATGAGGAGTTTGGAGTTTTATGAGCCAGTTGGACATACTCACTTACTGCAGCGGGTCATAAACGTGGAAGCACCACTAAACATGAACAATTGACCTAGAGTAGGCTAGCACAACTGCTGGGAAACTTGCCACCCAAGTTCCAAGTAGAAATTGCAAAGTAGATAGGCACATTTTATGGTAGTTGGTAGTTAATGAAACCTGTACAACTAGTAACAGGTGTTGGTTCGGTTAACTTTGGCGCCAATTCACATTCGAAAGACACACACCAGAATTCACACACCATTCACCATCATTCCTCTCCTCCATCACAATACCAATTCCTATTCTCCACCACACCACACGTTGCTGCTCTGGGACACTTCTCTGCATCATTTTTTTGCACTTTTCTACCACAATTCTTTATTGTTTTGAGTTGTATTGTAAGTCATACCTTCATTATATTAATTCCAGTTGTTGTAAACATCTTTTAAGCTATGATTTTCTTGTTTTCTGTTTGTTTCTATCAATTAATGACCATGATTTCCATCATTCATGGTTGAAGTGAGTTGATGATACAACTTGGAGTGATTAAGTGATGTTGATCTACAACAACACTGGTTTCAACTTGGAAACGAGTTAAATTTGTAGAGGATGCACAATAATCCTACTTAGATATCCAAGGTTGTTTGACTAAGATCAACCATAAATAAATCACTGAATTGAATCATGATTCTCATTTCTGCTACGTTCAACCATTGTTCCACTCACTTGTGATTTTCGTTTTCGATTAATTTGCGTTTCTTGTGTTCGATTCTAATTTGCATCTTCATCGTGAGCTCACATGCATGGTTTCTGCACCATTTCCGCATCCAATTCATCGTTCATTATATTCAATTTTACAATTGTTCATAAGTTCGTTAAAACCATTAATTAGGGTTCATCATTTAGGATCTCGAGTTTTACTTATCATTTTTTAGTGATTCTTGTTCCTGTGTTCAATAGAGATCATACCTAAATATTTTGCATCATTACATTTTTTATTCATGCAATAGATTTTGAGTTCGAACACTACCATGTATCTACACACATGAGGTGCTCTCAGGATTTTTCCAGACTTTCATTTTTTGCATATTTGCATTCTCGACTTGTTTTGTTGATCCAATTAGGTTTCATTAGGTATCGTAAGTGTTCTGTAATCTTAATTCGATTTTTGGATCATGACATTGCATATTCACACATCTATGGCCTTGGTTAGTCTTAGCATTTTGTCAAACATCTTAGATGCATCAGATTGCATTTAGGCAATTCATCAAATAATCTGCATTTTTGCATGTGCATAGTCTTTTAAGGTTGTCTTAGTTTTAATTCAAAAATATTTTGATAGATTTCCTCTTTTCCACAAGATAAGTTTACTAAGTCAATCATTATCATTTGCATATCCTTCAAATTGATCCTTGGTTGATCATTATGCTATATTAGTTAGTATTACTAGAAAATCAAGTTTGATTGAATCTCTAGGTGACAAAAGTTTTATCAAACTTGGTTGGGCCTCTTCACTAGAATCACTTCCAATTTGGTATGATGGAGCTTGAGACATGCTTAGGGTTTTCAAAAATATGAAATGCACAAACAAACTTGTATTTCAAAAAGAAATTCCTTAAGAGAGTTAAAGAGGAAAAAGGATCGTAAGTTCACTTCCTAGAAAAGCATGTGAATCACAAAGGATTACTTAATAATCAAGCCTTTCCTAACCCAAGTTACATCAAGACCTCTTGCATCAAACTTTTAAAATGGAATTAGGTTTGGTACACAAGTGAACACATACTAAACTATAAGCAAAAAGAAAGCAAATAAAGAAAGCAAGCTAATTTAACTATACAACTTAATGGTAAAGTTAGAAGGCACTTAGAACCTTCAAGCCTTTACCAACTAAAAATGATTTTAAATATGGTTTATAGGTTCAAGTTAGGAGATGGGATTGAGAACCAAAGACTCTCCCAAGACACCTAACATGTCCATGAGGTAAAAACAAGGCAATTTTACAACTCAAAAATTGTAATACAATTAAATGGTGCTTGTTCCTTTCCAAGATGTTTCACTCCTCCTCTTTGTATCTCCTCCTCAAGGTTTCTAGGTCCAGATAGGTCTCCACTCCCTCAAGATGCTATCTCAAGGGTCAATTTTCCTCCAAAGAGAACTTCTACAATAAAATCAAGCCAAAACCGAGAAGAAACCCAAGGAAAAAGCAAACAAAGGTAATGAAAACAAGGATTCACAAAAGGAGTTTACACTTGGACAAAATCACGATCATCAAGGAAAGACAAGCAAGAAAAAAAAGCTAAGAACAAAGGTTAAGTGCTCAAAAGGAAGGCACTAGAATGGGTGCAAAAAATAAAAAATAACTAGAGTATAAAAGAGTGTTTCTTGTCTACACAAGCAATGAGCTAATGGTGCACTATGGACACTCTTTTAGCCTCAAATCCAAGACATGTAGCTATTGTTTAGACCAATAATCAATACAAAAATAGTGAGCAAAACTACATCAAAAGTTCACACAAAGCAAGCTAGTGGTAGTGTTCATAAGCACATGATTTTCAACATTTTTCTTGGCTCTTTTGGTATTCTAGACACCATGGATGGATTTAAAATAAAAGTGACCTAACAATACAAGATATAATCAAATGGTAAAATGAAGAATTACTCAAGAAAATAAAAATCACAAACACTTTTAGATATGGAAAGCTAATGGTAAAAATTGAATGGTTCAAAGGAAAGAACAAAAACTAGAACCATGAAAAAGCACAAAAGTAACGTGAAAATGGAGACAATAAAAAACAACTCATGGACAACAAATAAAAGCAATAAGATAGGTAAAGACCAAGAAACTTAACTCTTGTAAGACCACATCTTTGATACCAAATGATAAACTCCTTCTCAAGCTAAGTTAGGCCCAAGCATGAAGATGAGGGAGGCTATGAAGTGATTATTGGCAGAAGCAATGGGGGATGGACATCGAAGCTAGCTGGAAGGACACTAAAGTTGTCTCAGTTTAGTGGTTTGGATGGTGTGGTAGTGGTGTTTGATGGTTCTCTTGAGAGCTTTGGCCAATTCTAAAAAAGGTGCCTAGAGGAGACCACACGGGATGCTCTAACCTTGACTAATAAGACAAGTATGATGGCTCAAAATAATTTGGCAGCATAACATTACATATGTTGAATTGAAAATACATGGGGGAGACATATCTATTAATAGAAGAATGTGTCTCCGAAATTTCTAGACACAAACCCCTAAAAATCCCTTCTTGGCCACCAAAGGTATAGCGGTACAAGTCTAGACATCATCTCCATTGAGAGGAGGACATATGGCCACTAACTTGTAGAAAAGCTCTCCAGTCCTAAAATGTCATGTGGTCACTAATTTGCAAAAGGTTTTCCCACTAGAAATATGACACATGGCCACTACCTATTAAAAATACTCTCCATTATGGGCATGCCACATGGCCATAACTCCCCATGTGGGACTTCCTCCACCTAGGCAACCAAGCTATGTTAAAAACCTTAACTTCTCGTGGTTAACTAATTTAGGCGCAAATTACTTGGGTCAACTATAAACGTTGACTTTTGTTGTCCCAAGTTGACCAAAAACCCTATATTATTTGGCCTATGATACAAGGCCTAAAAAGAAAATCTTACAATACTTGACCCTTAATAAAAAGTCTAAAATATTTCTACACTACTAAAGATGCTCCAAAATGGCCTAACAGAAAGAGTTTTGATTCATCTTGCATAGATGACTCTAGCTCTTCTTGAATATGCTTAGTCATGGCCAAGGGTATGTCATGAATAACTTACAATCAAATTTAGAAAGAGAGTGTGTGGAAACTTACCGGTACTTAAACTTAGGCAGACATCTAATGAAGGCTTTGAACTCATTGAACCCTTTGGTGGGAAGCAAAGGGGACTTGGATCTATAGGATTGGAGAATCTATCAGTTTCACAAAAAAAGAAACCATATTTTGAAATTTGGAGCTGCAATTCGTTGTCGTCACACAACCATCGCCACCGCAAAGCTACCATCGGGGATAGAACTACCTCTGGAAGCAATGTGCCACACGCCACAAACCATTGCCACTATCCCGCACCATTGTCACACAATCACTGTCCTCATACAGACACCGCACAACAAAGCCAACGTCAGAAACGAAATTGCCTCTGAAAAGAATGCACCACAAGTGCAAACCCTCATCTATGTCTCGCGCCACTACCGCACATGCGCCGCTGTGTCACACCATGCAAAAACCACAACCAGAGATGGAACTATCTCTAAGAAAAATGAATACAACATGCCACAAACCCTTACCTCTGTCCATGTCCCTATGTGATTCACATTTGACTTCATTTATCACTTTCTTTTATTTCTTTACTTACATTACATTTTCTGATTCACTCACAAACAACTTGCCACGTTAAAAAATTGCTGATTCATTTTCATTTGAAAATAATTATATTTTCCACCTATAGATGTCGCACATGTGTTTGCCACGTGGGAGTGCAAGTTGGAGTAGTCAACATTAAGTATTGTTTTATACTATGTCACGTCTCGTTAATTGCAATAACAATTTCATTGTTAACACATTTCTTGTTGTTCATTGGGACAATGTTATACTCCTATGATGGCAATTCTATAAAAACAATAAATCATTGTTCAATTTACACAAGAATGTTTATAAAATAAATTAGAATTTAAAAAAGTGATTTTATTCTGCCACAATCATTACATTATTTAATGTCTAAATCGGATATAGTTTTAACCATTATAAGAAAAAAAAATATTGTTTACATCTATTGATGTTCAAATTGATGTAAAGAAAAATTCTACCTCTATCGTTGTTTCAATTTAAACTAGTATCTCTTTCTACTACATTTGTATATACATATGCATCTTAATTGGATGCAAAAATTCTCTTTAGTAACTTCAAATTAACGAACAAGATGGTATAAATGAAAAAAAAAAAACAAGATAATAAACTAAAAGTCAAATAACAAGATATTTCATTCCAACCAACATCTCTCAAGCTAAGTAATTGATATAAATGCATTATGTAACCGTCAATATATTATATATAGTATTGTTTTACAAAAGAATTTCAATTGAACTTTATTTTGTAACCTACATCGTTAAGGTACCGTAAGTCAGAGAACCCGTGCAATCTGTGATTCATCTAACGTGGGGTTGGAATTCAATGTATTAATTACTCGTGCATCACCATCATGTTGGGGAGGGATACACAAAGATACAATCTGAACGTCACTTTGTTGTGCACAAATATCGTCATTGTTGTTCGAAGAAGTATTAGGATCAACTAATTCTTGGAAATATTCACGAGGTCCCCATCCTATAAAAGAAATTGTCACAAAAACGTAAAAATATTAGGAGGTTGTGAAAAGAAAAAGTTTTACTTCAAAATCTACAAAAGAACAATAGACAATGATTATAAAGTTTAACGAGCTACAGAAGATAGTTAGAAGATTCTAAGGAGAAGCACAAAATTTATATGTAGTTCTTAAGTTCGCTCTTCATCATACTCACAACTTCACGAAGGCTAGTGAAGTTGATACAAACTTTGCAATAAAATTGAAAGAATTGTTTAACCAAAATGAATATTCTTGGGTCTTTCAAGAAAGATCAGCTAGAAGACTTAACATCAATGAGACATGAGCTTAACCTACATATAAGGGATTGACACTACTCTTAATCCAACATCTTAAGACGGTGAATTTATGGGTCCTCATCCTTGTATGGTACTCAACTTTCTCATTTTTACTTAATATGAAACTTAGATTTACATTTGTATTTCCAAGGAACATGATCATTAACACATACTTGGTAAAACACGTCATGTTATTGCATGTTTCCATTTTTTATATTTTTTTTTATAATTTTTTATATAAATATATATATATATATATATATATATAATTATCTTGTGTGATTTTATTTATTATACAAAAATAAAATAACTAAATACATAGTTTATTATGCATTATATTTATTTTGAAGTCGCGTTATAAATAAAAGTTTGATTATATAAAATCAAACATTTACACGTTGGTAAATTGTCTTTTAATATCTGGAGTTAATTTCCACTATTAATTAATTTAATTTTTTTCTTTACTACGTTTTAATTTATTTTATTTTATATTTTGTATTAGTAATTTTCATTATGAATTTTTATTATAATTTAAAAATATTATTAAGAGTAAAATAAAAAAATAATTTATTTATAACTATAACTATATATAAAGAAGATACATATTTTTGGTGTCTTTTTTTTTTAATTTTACCAACTCAATTATTATTTTTTAAATTTAAATAATTATTTATAAAAAAAATTGTTTTATTCTTAAATTCAAATAAAAGAATTATTTTTCTCTTATCAAATTTTCAAAATTTAAATAATTACTGATAGTAAAAAACTTATTTACACAATATTACTTATATTTTTTTATTTCATAGCACTAGGCTCATAATTAAGGTGAAAGCAACGACCTGCAAGCAACAATTTTATATTTTGGTGTGCCTATGTACAAAGAACGTGGGGCAATAGGTGGAAATATGGTGGGTTTAGTTAATCCTTTACTCATCTGTTTCCTCAGTTTTATGTCCTTCCATAAACATGCTTTATTAGCTGCAAATATTGTTTTCACTATCTGTTTCATTGTTACCGTTAAATTACAAGTTGAGCTGTTTGACTTTTGCTATTATGCACATTTGGGTTTTTTTTATTTCGGATCCTTTTGACTATAAATTAGTAAAATAGGGTTCGTTGAAAATTTTGTTGTAAAATTGGATTAAATCGTTGAGAAGACGACTTTAAAGGTGAAATCGGCCTCCACCTTGCCAGTTTTTTATTTTTTTCTTTTTTGTAAAAAGTAAAGTCGTCGTAATAGGGGATGATTTTTGTTATTGTGAACAATGAAGTCGTCGTCTACTTCACTTTTAGGTTTTTTTTTTAAACTTGCAGATTTATATTTTTCAGTTTCTTTAACCTTGCAGTTTTGTTTTTTTTTTACAAAATTTTGTTAACAGTAGAAATTATATTTCTTTTTTCTTTTGTAATTGTTTTTTATTGGTACAATAAATTAATTTAATAAAATATATTAGATAATAAAAATTACATAATAAAAATGACATAATAAAAATTGCATAATAAAAATGTTTTTTTTTATCATTTATTGTTCCAATAAAAAAAACTTAAAAGTGAAGTCGTCATATATGACGACAACTTCACTGTTCACATAAAAAACCGAATTTCTATACGACGACTTTGTTTTTTGAAAAAGAAAAAGAAAGAAACCGACTGGATGGAGGACGACTTCATCTTTGATGTCGTCCTCCACCCTAACGACTTGATCCCTGTTTCGGAAAAAAAATTACACAGACTATTTTTTACAAAATCAAGTTAAAATGGATTCCAAATAAATAAATAAAAAAAGCCGCACATTTGTTATGGCAACATAGCCTTAGTCCCTTCTTACTTAGAAACATGGTGCAGTGTTTATGCAATAAACTATATGTTAGGATAAACTTAAATTAGGAGTTATTGAGCAGACGTTATGAGTGGTTACATTTGTGATGTTTTAGGAGAGGAAAGGTCAAAAGTTTTATGTGTTATGTTTTGGATGTTAATGGTGATTAGTGTTATGTTTTTATAATAATTGGAGACATTATGGCTTGCAGATGAAAAGTCAAATGTAAGTCCTATAAATTGTAGTGTCTTGCTCATATGAAATACACAAGTGAAATAAATCATATTTTCATAGATAGAGTGCCTTTGCTAACAAAGTGGTATCAAGAGCCAGTTAGCCAGAGTGTCTGAGAGTGAAAAAAGTGTGAGTGATGGCCAATAATATGTTCTTACCCCAGCTGACACAAAAATCCAACTACGGTAAGTGGAGCATGTAGATGAAGACCTACCTCGGATCCCAAGACGTGTGGGATGTAGTTCAAGGTGGCTTCGAAGAGCCAGAGGATTTTGATGAACAAACAGTTGCCCAGATTGCTACGTTGAAAAAAAAACACGAGTCAAAGATAGGAAAGCTATGTATGCATTGTACCGAGTTGTGGACGATGCAGGCCTTAAGAAGTTAGCAAACGCTATAACTTCAAAAGAGGCGTGGGAGATATTGGAGAAAACATATAAGGGAGATGACCGTGTGAAACAGGTTCGTCTTCAAGCTCTCAGAGGAGAGTTTGAGAGGTTGCTGATGAAGGAGAACGAAGGGGTAACCGAGTTCATATCTCGGGTGGAGACTGTGGCAAACCAACTTGGCAAGAATGGGGAGTCGTTGCTTGCAAACCGAGTTGTGGAGAAAATTTTAAGGTCAATGACAATTGACTTCGACAACATTGTGTGTGCTATAGAGGAATCTAAAGACCTCTCAAAGCTCACGATGGAGGAGCTTGCTGGGTCTCTAGAAGCCTATGAACAAAGAAGAAGAAAGACGAAGGAGGACTACCTTGGCCAAGCTCTCCAAGCAAGGACAACTTTCAAGGAGAAAAAGGCGTTTGAAACTCAGAACACTCGGGGCAAAGGAGGAAGAGATCACGGGAGTCAAAACCGAGGTCCTGGAGGCAGAGGTCGAGGACGTAGTGGTCAAGGTCGAGATGATTACGAAGACGACGCTCCCAGCTAGCAAAATTGGCGAGGCCGAGGTCGAGGTGGAGGCCGAAGAGGTCGATCAGGCAACAATGGTGAGTGCTACAAGTGCGGCAAGCCTGGTCACTATGCAAATGAGTGTAAATCGGTCAAGTGTTATAATTTTGGTAAGACCGGTCATTTTGCAAAGGATTGTCGATCCCAAAATAGGAGAAATGAATCAACCAATCTTCTTACAGAAGAGGTTGAAGAACAAGCTGAAATATTGTTGATGGTTAGTAGCGAAGCGAGCTCGGCACATGATATGAAGAATTTGGCTAGGGAGGAAACTGATGAGGATGAGATGTTGTTGACAAGAAGCTTGGATATCGAGCTTGGTCCGAACTCTAGCACAAACACTAAGTTTGGTTTGCGAGTCCAAAACAACTCGATCTGGTATCTAGACACTGGAGCTAGTAACCATATGTGCAGAGATGAAAATATGTTTGATGAGCTCTCCAAAAATGAAGTTGGACATGTGTCATTTGGAGACGCTTCCAAGGTGATGGTAAAAGGATGAGGTACGATATGTTTTTCTCAAAAGAATGGACGAATTGGGACAATTCGGGATGTGTACTACGTACCCGACCTCAAAACCAACATATTGAGTATGGGGCAGTTAATGGAAAAGGGGTACTCAGTCATCATGAAAGATCGAGTGCTGGAGTTGAGGGATAAACTCGGATACCTTATTACCCGAGTAGAAATGAAACAAAACAAAATGTATAAACTGGAGCTGAGGTGTTTGAAACTCGACGTCGAGGATGAAGTAATGAAGTGGCATTTTCGATTCGGCCATTTGCACTTTGGAGGGTTGACCGAGCTAGTACAGAAAGAAATGGTGCGTGGATTGCCAAACATAGAATTTAAGAAGAATTTCTGTGAAGATTGTGTACTCGGCAAGCACCAGAGAGCCTCGTTTCCAAAGACAATTGAGTATCAGGTGAAGGAACAACTCGGTCTGGTGCATACAGATGTTTGTGGACCAATTACTCTTGTATCTTTCAGTGGTAAGAGGTATTTCTTAACATTTATTGATGATTTCTCTCGAAAGACATGGGTTTATTTTTTGAAGGAGAAATCTGAAGTATTTGGAGTGTTTAAGAAATTTAAAGTATTGATTGAAAATGAAACGAGCACAAAAATTAAAGTTGTTCGGTCAGATAGAGGAGGTGAATACACATCAGCCAAGTTCATGAGGTACTATGAGGAGCTCGGCATTAGAAGATTTTTGATGGCTTCATACTCACCACAACAAAATGGAGTTGTTGAAAGGAAGAATCAGACAATTCTCAAAATGGTTCGAGCAATGTTGAAAGGTAAGAATATGTCAAAAGAATTTTGGGCTGAAGCAGTGCAGTGTGCAGTATATGTGCAGAACAGGTGTCCTCATGCAAAGCTCAATGGAGAGACACCACATGAAGCATGGAGTGGAAAGAAACCATGTGTATCTCACTTGAAGGTATTTGGTAGTGTAGCATATGCTCATGTTCCAGCGCAACAAAGAACCAAGCTCGAGGACAAGAGTAAGAAACTTGTTTTTATTGGATATGATGAAAAAACAAAGGGCTATAAATTGTTTAATCCAGTAACAAACAAAGTTCTTATGATTCGAGATGTTGTAATAGATGAGGAGAACAAATGGAACAACTCGACAGTGACAGTTAAGAGCATAACAACGACAAGTGGGAGCTCGGAAACTACCTTTGGAAGCTCGGCAAGTGAAAGAAGAAATTTGGACAATGTATCAACAAGATAACAGGAGGTCTCTGACGAGGAAGAAGAACCATTGCAGCCCAGAACTCAGAGCCTACAAGACATATATAATACAACTAACGAGGTACATGTTGTATGTCTTTTGGCAGAATCGAAAGATGTTAGATTTGAAGAAGCCGTGGTGGATGAGAAATGGAAGAAGGCAATGGATGAGGAGATTGCTGCTATAGAACGTAACAACATGTGGGAACTATCTGAGTTACCACAAGGAGCTCGGCCTATTGGAGTAAAGTGGGTTTTCAAGAAGAAAATGAACGCACAAGGTGAGATAGAGTGATATAAAGCTCGATTGGTGGCAAAAGGCTATAGACAGAGAGAAGGAGTTGACTATGCCGAGGTGTTTGCACTTGTTACTAGGATGGAGACTGTTCGTCTACTAATTTCTGTAGCAGCTTAGAACAAATTGTCCGTTTTCCAAATGGACGTAAAATTAGATTTTCTGAATGGTGTGTTAAAGGAAGAGGTCTACATTGAGCAACCACTCGGCTACATGAGGAGAGGTGAAGAAAAGAAGGTGTTGAGGTTGAAGAAGGCTCTTTATGGCCTGAAACAAGCTCCAAGGGCGTGGAATGACCGAATCCACACTTATTTCGTGGAAAATAAATATGAACAATGCCTGGTTGAACACGCACTATATATAAAGAAGCATGGAGGTAGGATAATGTTTATAGCTCTTTATGTTGATGACCTTGTATTCATGGGTAATGATGCAGAATTAATCAAGAAGTTCAAAAGAACCATGGAGAAAGAGTTTGAAATGACGGACTTGGGACACATGAGATACTTTCTCGGGCTGGAAGTCAAACAACTTGAGACAGGCATCTTTGTGTCTCAAGAAAGGTATGTCGAGGACATTTTGAGTAAATTCAAGATGGCAAGGTGTAGCCCGGTTTCAACCCCAATGGAACCAGGTACAAAACTTTCAAAGTTTGATGGAGGAGATCATGTAGATGCCAACAAATACAAAAGCTTGGTTGGAAGTCTTCGTTACTTGACGAGTACAAGGCCGGATTTGTTACTAAGCGTTGGTATAGTAAATCGATACATGGAGGAGCCGACCTACACACATTGGAGAGCACTGAAAAGAATATTGAGGTATGTGCGGGGAACAATATCACTCGGATTATACTACACTAGGTCGGACGATTACCGATTAGTAGGGTACTTAGACAGTGATTGGTGCGGAGATGTACATGACCGGAAAAGCACATCTGGGTATGTATTCTTCATGAGCAACACGACGTTTACCTGGCTCTCAAAGAAGCAACCTATAGTGACATTGTCTACATGCGAAGCTGAGTACGTTGCAGCATCATTGAGTGTATGTCATGCAATATGGCTTAGAAATCTTCTAAGCAAACTGGAGATGAAACAAAAAGGAGGGATTGTAATTTGAGTAGATAACAAGTTGGCTATTGAGTTGGCAAAGAATCCGGTCAACCATGGAAGGAGTAAGCACATTGATGTGAAATTTCATTCCATCCGAGAATAGGTAAAGGAAGGTAATGTAGAGATGGTGCACGTGGGAAGCAGAGATCAAATTATGGACTTATTTACAAAGCCATTGCCAACTGTGTTGTTCAATAACTATAAAAATCTAATCAGAATGAAAGATGGAAGAAGTATTTAAGTTTACGGGGGAATTTTGTTAGGATAAACTTAAATTAGGAGTTATTGAGCAGACTTTATGAGTGGTTACATTTGTGATGTTTTAGGAGAGGAAAGGTCAAAAGTTTTATGTGTTATGTTTTGGATGTTAATGATGATTAGTGTTATGTTTTTATAATAATTAGAGACATTATGGCTTACAGATGAAAAGTCAAATGTAAGTCCTATAAATTGTAGTGTCTTGTTCATATGAAATACACAAGTGAAATAAATCATATTTTCAGAGATAGAGTGCCTTTGCTAACACTATAAACTATATGTTTTAAGTGTATTGTTGCTATTGGTTGGGCAGAGCTGGGTGTGAACAAATGTAGCTTTTGGATTATTTTAAGCTGAGTTGTAGGTACTACTAAATTGAAGAAAATTGAACCGATTGTAACAGTGGGAAAAGTAGCCAAAACAGATAGGAAGAAACTAAATGTACTCACGCAAACTTGGAACACATATATGTTATGCACACTGTTTTAAAGAAGGATACAATGATACAGCAAACAACTCAACTAATGGAGGGAGCCATTAATTTTATTGTATATTAAGTTTTAAAGCAACCATACGCAGACCGCGTGGTCTGGAGCTCTTCTTATTAGTTGCTACAGATGACATTTTAACAGTGAACATCATTGCCCAAGTAATCCAAAGGAAGCAAGTTCAAGTGTTTGAGTGAAATACAAAGGATACAACAAATGAGTGTTTTTGAGGCTGGGCCGATTGTAAAGGAAGGAAGAAAGAATGTCATGAGATATGCAATGTGTGCAAATGATAACATCATAATTGAAGTTAGAGGGTTAGCAGCGATAAGATACAAGCTTGAAGGACACCTTCGGTTAGATTAGAAGAGGTCCCGTAACATGTATGTTTTAAGGAAAAATGACATTTGACACCACCTTCGTTTTTAAAATACATTTGCCGCTGATTTTAATAATAAAATATCATATTAACATAATAAAAAGTAGATATACATAAGTAAGAGAAAATTTACATGGCCAAATTATCGCTATCCATTTTTTAATTAGAAATATACTTTAGACATTCGATAGTAGGTAGAATAATATATCTAATAATTATCAAATTTCGTTAAGATAGACTCTAACCTATAGTTCTGATATTATGTTAAGAAATGAACTTTAAACTAAACCTTAAACTGGTTTGTAAGATGAGATTCTACACCCACTAATATATTTTAATTTGACCTATCTTTAATCGATGTAAAACTTCTCACAAACACCGAGAAAAAACACTTCTTAACCCACAATACAATAAAAACATATAATAAAAGTTTGGAAGAACAAATTCATGGACATACCGTCTTTATCATATGGAGGTGGAAAGAATTGCAAGTAACAAAAGGAAGCGATTGTCAAACCTGCAAAAAATCTCGTATAAAAATGTCTGGAGAAAGGTATATTTATGTTATAAATCATTAAAGAAAATCCAGTCTTCAACATACCTATAAGCCCTCCGGCACAAACATCTTGCCAATGATGCCAATAATCATCAACACGAGAGACAGCAATCATAGATGCCACGAGAAGGGGAAAAAACACTATACAAAGTTTTGCAACATGACCCCTACGGTCAAACACCTTAATTTTTCCAGATAGATACCATGCAAGAAAACCAAGACCAGCGAAGGACCCTGTATACCAATAATTTCATTTTTCTTTTAGTATATATTATTATAAAAGGAGAGCAAACTATATAAATAGGTCTATTTAGCACACCTTAAATGCTCAATGATAATTTCCAGCAATGTAATTCCTATTATATTTATTTACATAGAAAAACTTTATCCTTGACAACATAGACTTGTAAATGGAACTCAGTTTTTAATATCATTTAATTATCGGTTCTTCAAAAAAATATATCATACCATGATAGAGTGAACTTTGATCAATGAATATGCAATTCTAACTTCAACTTTGAACCCTGTTTCTTCTAAAACACGGTATGCTTTTTGAAATGAAGCTTAAGATTATCAATTTATCACCTATGCTGACTTAAAGAAGCAATAAGACCACTGTTTCGAATGAAATGTAGAACATGGAGGAGGATGTCCCATAGAGACCCGGTTAGGACTGTGGGAAGGAAAGAGTCAGATGCAACAGTTACAATACTAATTAGTTAGTCAGGGGATTAACAATTTGTAACTCCCTCTTTTCCATTGTCCTAACAGAACCCGAGGTTATTCTTAGTACTTACAAGAGGTATGTCCACTCGGAAAACTTTTGTGCCCTTCTCTAATAACAGCCTTGTCTCCCGTACATCTGACATCTGTTGTTACTGGATCAAACACCTGAACATATCATGAATCAATAACATGTTTCGTGAGCATACCACTAAGTAAAACCAACTACGAATCACATGGTAAAGGTATTAATTAAGAAATTCTGTTTATAAAATTGAGAACACACCCCTTTCCCATCAGGGAAACAACGCCAGAAGAAGTCTGGGCGTGGCCTTCCCACACCATCTTTGATAGCATCGGTTATCACCGCAGTAATGAGTACAGAGAATAAAAGGCCTGAATAGCAATTGGCAATGCATAGGATAGGTTATAACAGAGTAATGTTCAAATAAGGACAGGAATAGATTTCTGAAGGTGAGAAAGGTACCCAGAATAGCATGGTGGAAGTCATAAACATCCTTTCGGAAGAAATAGTAAACAAGAATGAGAGCTATTGGCAACACTATTGCTACTATCTGTCAATTTTAAATTTGAAATTCCAGAATTCATATCTTGAATGTCCATTAAGGACAATTTTGACAAGGATGCATAGTTCTTAGAAGTGAAAACGTACTGGTACAGCCCAAAAGGGTATAGTATTGTCTTTCAATGGGTATCTCAGGTCGGTCATCATCCCCTGTCCAACAAAACGGTGAAATGGCTCTATCGCATTCAAGATAGCATCAATGATAGCAAGAAGCAAAAGAATCAACCAGTCCTGCATATGTGTCCTTGCAACTTTAGCACCATGTGATCTAATCGTACGTCTGTTTAACTGATCTTCTGGCATTTTTCTGAAGCACATGAAAAAAATAGAATCATTGAAAATCAAAAACACAGAACAAATTAGAGAAATACAATGCCAGATAAAAAAAAAGGTGGAACATAAATAATTTTCAAAGTGTTCCGGGACATAGTGAATACAATGGCAATATGAAAGTAACTTCCAAATTTCAATTTTATGAGTTTCAGTGTTTTAGATAATACTCTCTCTGTCCCTTGCTCATGCCTGAAAAATATGTAATGCAATGATGTTAATTGTCGTTGCCATTTTAAGTCCAGAATCTCATTACAGATACGATTTGATCTTCTATACAACTATACATACCTTCAGCCAAAAAATTCACAGCCCGCATATGCAAAATTCAACTGAGTTTTCCACACATTATAGTAAGACTCACCGGTAGAAAACCAAAATTCTCAGATCAGATACATGAACTCCGAGAAAAGAACTATCAGTTAAATTACATATTGGAATTTTGGAATTTTGACAAAGAATGTGAATCATTTGCAAGTGTATCATTTTCCACACCTTTGTGAACAGGAATCTAGTGTACGAAGTTACTTGGAGACTTTGGAATTATACAGTTAGAAATTGCATGAGCATAAAGAGCGATGCTACTAATTAAAAGGAAGAAGAAAACGAGGGAGGAACTCACCTGCAAAAGGTTCGGTGTAACAGAATTTAGAGGAAGAGTGTCTGAGTGGGAGAGAGAATGAGGAATTTAAAAGAAGGAAAGGAAGTGTATGTTTAATGCCTCCAGGCTTACGTGGAAAGTGACAAAAGGGGAAAGCCTCCTAAATGGAGAATGAAAATGACGCTTTTGTTTTTTATATATACATACACCGAAGAACACACAAACACTTCTATACTTTTTAGTTACATTATTATTTCACTTTATTAACTTAAAATTTAATATTCATATTAATTCTATTTTTATAATTTATAATTTAGTTAAATAAAAAAAAATTATTTGATATGTAATTCATAATTTGAATTAAAGTAGTAATAAAAAAGCAGCACATATTACCGATTATATTCGTATGAAAATGAAAGAAAGAAAAAAGTAATTGTAGTAAGAAAGAGTGGTGCGTGCAATTATTTTGATTATTTTGAGTATATGGGTAGTTTATCTCCTCTTTTTTTGTTGTTGCATATATAAATAGTTTTGAGATTTAATTATGTGACCATCATTATGTTATAAATATTTGATGTATAACTCATGATTTGAATGACAATAATGTTATAGACACAACACAACATAGAATTTATATTTTCATAAAAAAGTATATATATATATATATATATATATATATATATATATATATATATATATATATATATATATATATAATTACATGAAGTAATAGTAATGTGTGTAGTTCTTTTTATTGATGTGGTAATTTACCTTACTATCATTTTTATTGGGTGTTGCGTAAATAAGAGAAAGTTCAGATTCAAAATGCTACAAATTTAAAGTATATAATCAAAAGTAAAATATAAATATGTAATCTTCTATATCTATATTTCTATATAAAAGATTTGTTTTCATAACTATTTTCATGTGTTTTATTCTTAGATAATTAATTTAATTTAAAATACACAACTAAATTTAAATAAACAATGATTTACAAAAATAAAATAATTATTTTCATTTAAAAAATAGTAAATTTAAATGAATGATCATTTAAAAGATAGAAATATAATTATTTTTACTTAAAATAAGATCACTTAAAATTTAAAATTGGAAAAAATTTGTGTACAAGAGAAATCATTATATATATATATATATATATATATATATATATATATATACGAGTTCTTTTTAATCTAGAAAATAAATATTTTCTATGATATAAAA
>Ga0209589_1005690_pt1 | contig 21060 bp, 12 predicted proteins | sample CowpeawhiteBW_FD_187525 | JGI IMG/M metagenome (GOLD analysis project Ga0209589, IMG submission 187525) | Root nodule microbial communities of legume samples collected from California USA - Cow pea white BW (SPAdes) (version 2) | ecosystem: Host-associated > Plants > Roots > Nodule | place: USA... | reverse complement strand
TTTTTTTTTTAAAAATGGGTATTACATCGGGTGTGTTGGGGAACCGATGTAATATAGTTCGCAGAAATTTCAAAAATGCCACCGCGCACTGTACTACATCGTTTTTCGTGTAACTGATGTAATATCTTATTGTAATATACCATTTCTGCACTAGTGAATTGAGGATTAAGTAGGTTAAAAGCTTTGGAAGAGATGATTTTGCTAATGAAATATAGCTTAGATAATGGTAAAAATTAACATTATCAATATGGTGTGGTGTTTGGGTGCTCTTAAGAGAGGATGGGCCAACTCTCAAGCAAAGGTGGCGAGTGGAAATCTAGAAGGGTGTTTTAGCCATTGGTGACCTAAGTGAGTAGTATGGCACAAAATTGGCAGCATAACTTAAATCAAAGGTAATTTTTACATCGGGAAGACGCCTCTATTTATAGCCTAAGAAACCCTAGAGGTGTTTCACAAAATGAAGAGCAAAAGCCCTAATTCTACAAACTTGGAGGCCAAGGCAAAATTCTCTGCATTAGGAGGACGACATATGGCCACTAATCCCCATTAGGAGCATGATACATGGCCACTAATCCTTTCCAATAGGACGAGGACACATGGCAATAGCATGTGTCTCACAAAAGACAACAACTTTCAGACCACTCTAGCCCAAGACCCATAAGCTTCTAGAATCCCTCCCCTTATGTACGCATTAGTTGAACCTTCTTCTAGAAGGTTTTTGCTCCAAGCTAGGGTTTTTTCCCTAGATCCATTTGTCTCCTTAGGGCCCATATCCTCTAGGTTCAAAACCCTACACTACAACCCTAGACCCAAATACAAGGCCCAAAAGAAACCCCAGACTAATTGGCCCATTATACAATGCCTAAAAGAAAACCCTATACTACTAGGCCAATAATACAAGGCAAAAAATAAACCTAATTTACTAAAAACTCACTAATTGCCCATGATTATAAGAGCTTGGGCCCACCATGCACAAATGACTCCAACTCTTAAGTGTTCTTGGCCATGCATAGGGGGGTATGCCATAAAGTATATGTGAGAAAGAAAAGCAAAGTTAATGACATGGTCTGATTGGAATAACGGTTAGTTATAGGAGAGAAGAGGAATGTTTTGCTATTATTAGTATCAGGTGTGGAGAGAAAGGAGTTGGTTTTGTTATATTGTTGAATAGAGAACCTTGTTGCTTACTTTAAAGAAAACTAGCTTTGGGAGTAGGATAAATAATCTTGCTGTATTTTCTTCTTAAGAAAATAAATCTTAGAGTTGTCTTATATTTCATTCACCTATTCTCTTTTGTTGCTTGTTTTGTGGTGGGGATCTGTATCAATTGGTCTAACCTGCCATATATCCTTCATCAATAACTGAATGTAACCAAAGAAGAAAGGGAACAGGGAAAAACAATATAACTAGAATATATATTTGCAATGGAATCGTGGGTTGATGTTGTTGTAATGAAGGAGATTTGTCTTCAAATGATTCATAATTGAAATGCGATATAGAAATAATAAGGAAGAAAGTTGAGGATAATCAATTGAACTTGATAAAGCTTATGACTCACAACTTTAGCAAAAGTATAAACATGGACGAAGAGGGAACAATTGGTTCAAAAGCTCCGAAAAACATGAAGAACTGTGGGAGGATCTCGTCTAGGTTGAAATCCTTAGAAAAGGATGATCTAAATGAGTTTCGTTAATCAGTGAAAAGAATATAACTGTCAATGTTTAGTGGGGAAGATTCTGCGGGCTGGATATCAAGAGGTGAGGTCTATTTTAAGGTACAATAAAATAGTGAAGTCATGAGAGTGAATCTTGCTCAACCATTCATGGAAGGAGGAACTATACACTTCTTCAACTCTCTATTGAATGACTACATTAATTTGACACAGGATGAAATAAAGAAAAAGTTCTTGGATAGGTACGGTGCAATGGGAGAAGGAAGAGTCTTTGATCAACTGATGTGAACCTTTGAAGGTTGGTAGGATCTAGATCAACCCCTCAAGATGTTGGAAACATGACACCATTGCTTGAAGCTCCATTAATGGCTAAAGCAATAGAAGAAACAATATGCACCATGGGCTAGACTAGAATGTGAAGTGGGAAACACAAACATGAAAGGAAATGAAATAAAAAAGGTATTAAAGGAAGAGAAATGGTAAGAACACGCTAACTTCAATTCAAGAAACAAAGGATAAGTGCAAGATGATTCATCTTTCAAGATAACAACCCAAAGTAAGAGAAGAGAAAACTTTAACTTTAAAATGCTTACAAAGAGACTTCTATTTATAGTTGAGGAGCTTGTCCTAAGGAAGAAAAGGAAAAATATTTGGATAGTTAACTTTTCTAAATGATAAATCTTTAGTCGCTTCAAATTTAGTTTATCCTAGGATAGGCAAATGAACTTCAAATGATTATTGAACAAGCTTTGTGCATTGGAGGAAATCTCTATAAAATCTACTTACACATATGCTAAAATGGACTGAAAATGGTATGTAAATGCATGTATGCAAGGTGTTTGATGAAATGCCTAAAAAAACTAAAATGCAGGTAAGGTGTTTGATGAAATGTCAATGTGCAAGAATCACTCACTACTCTAACTCCATATAACATAGAAATTGAAATCACACAAAATGATCAAGTAAATCGTAAATTCCCAATTTCTGAACCCTAGTTTAACGAAATTAACCGTCAAATGCACGAATGGGAAATTAAACATAACAAATCACGAATTTTATGTAGAAATGCCTCGAATACAACACGTATAGTATCAAAATTGGATTAAAAATGAAATCAAGCATAAGAAACAAAAGAACATGGAATTAGCAAATGAAATTAGATGAAACAGTGTGTGCGTAAATGTTTTGTAGAGCTGAAAGTCACGAATGCAGACTTAATTGCTTGAGCATATGATTCTAATCAAGAGACACTTGATAAGAGTTAGATGATTGTGCATATTATGGAATTCAACATGTTTATAGATTGAATCGAATAGTAAAATGAATCAACACAACTCAAACACTTAAAGCTCATACGTGAATCAGTTTAGCAAAGAAAAAAAACTGAGAAATTGAGAAATGGAAAGAAAACTTACAAAATTGAGAAATCGAATATGAAGACAAAATTTAACTCAAAGTAACAATGGAAACATGTTTACAATTGGGGAAACTTACAAAAGTACAAATGAGGAAAAATCTTGGTCCAATGTTTATTGTGTAGTCACTAATCCAAGCAATCCAAGAAAATATGCAGAAACACAACAGAAACAGAGAAGAGAAAATAAGAAAAATGTGTGGTAGTATAGGAGCGTAGAATCAAGAATGAATGAATGGTGTGTAGTGTGGTGTGTATGATTGGTGTTAGAACGTGTGCATGTGTTGTTGCATCTACATCATTTTTCAGCCCCTAAGACTGCCTATTACAGGTTGCATTAACCGCTAAAAGCTCCCTTCTAACACTAAGCTAACTCCTAACTAGATTAATTAACTAACTCATCTTAACCAACCACCTAGGTAGCAAGTTGTCCAACTGTAGCTACTCCTTGGATCAAGTCACCTAAGGTGTATCCTTGTGTCCATTGGAGCTCCTTCACCTCCTATAGCAAGTAGCACAACCAGCTGGTTTTGACAACTCATCTCTAATTCCAATTCCAAGCCTTTCACGTGCATCCTCCAAGGGTAACTTTTGGTTTGGTTCCTTTCAACCCTTCATCTCAGCAGCAGCTCCCTTTGGTGTTAGGAATGACTTTGAAACATTGCCAAGTTGGCCTTTTTGGATTCAGAATTTGCAAAGTAAGTAAACAAATGCAAAAGTACAACTAAAATCACAAACTACACTATATTAGTTAAATATACAAACATCAATTAAAATCTAAAATTCAATGTAGATATGAACCAATTTTTCATCCTTTCAAGGTTAGCACAAGTGTAATTAAGTGCTCCTAAGCTTTTCCCATAGATGCCATGTCAATTGATGTCAATTGTGAAAAGTTAACTATTTAGCAAAAATTCAACTCAGTAGCATTTTCATGAAATTTTGTTGATTCAGATTCTCCCATGGCTTTCTCTGACCTCTTGAATGCTATCCTTGAATCTTTTATCCTCATTATACTAAAAAAAATATCCAAATTGATGTTAGTCACACTAAGACTCTTCCTAATGACTCTTAAACTAGACCATAAACTCTAGTCCTAGGTCTATTTATGTAAACTAAGATGCAATTAATCTAACTATGCTTCTATCATGTATGCTAAACTAGACTATCCTAATAGTACTTCTAAAGTTTACACTAAAAATGTACTTAAAAAGATCTAATTAAGCTACTTTTGTAACACTGGACTAAAAACCTAACTAAACTAATTCTAAGCTAATAACTCCTAATTAACATCTTAAACCTACCAAAAACAACACAATTAGCTAAGAAAAACTCTAGAGATAAGGGACTTATCAGTAAACAAGAGTTAACTTCTCTAATCATGTTTATCTAAGTTAATCCCTTGAAATTGGGGAGTTACATGTATTAGTTCCTAAAATCTAGGAAATGCATGATGAAGTGGTTAGATACAATGAATGAGAGCCTAAGGTGGGTTGAGAAATGTCAAGGTACAATGAAAGAGAGCCTAAAGGAAGGAGAAATTAACTAGATATATTGAAGGGGAGCCTAAGGTAGGTGAATGCATCTATAAACTTGGAATACTCCTAGTTTCTAGATTCATCCTTCCTTCCCTCAAGTTCTAATCTTCTCTCAAATTATTATTTATTTATATATAGTTCCTTTAATCTCTTCTTCTAATGCTTTGAGTTTCCCACTCGTGAGCCTTCCATGATACTTCTCTTTAATTTCTTCTTCTTTATTCTCTTTAGCCATGCTTCATGTTTGAATTCCTTATTTCTCATGTTCTCTTTCTTCAACAAGCTCTTCATCATCTTTATCCACATCATCAACTAATGACCCTTCATTAGACAAATACCATGGAGGACTACATAAGTCAGTTTGAATGCTGAATTGCATAACTACCCAAGCTTGGTGAAGAATAATATTTCTTGTATTTCTCTTATGCATGAATATTGAAATGGGTAATTAGCCAAGAAGGGGGATTGAATTGGTTTTATAAAATTTTGGTTACTTTTGAAAACTTAAAACACCTTTGAATTGAATCAGATCAACCACGAGATGAGAATGCAAATGCTACTAGACTGCACACTTTCAATTGATTAAAAATGGGACAACAGGCTGATTTCATTAAACTGTTAATAGTGTAGTGTAAATCAACAAATGAAAATATCATAATAGTCTATTGAAATACTAGGAATTATGCAGAATTTCAAATTTACAGTTTAACTAAAAAATAGCTTGAAAGACTTATCAAGATTAATTCAAATAAGCAATACATATATGAGCCAAGCCTTAGGTCGTGCCAAAACACACAAGAATAGTTAAAATATTATACAATTCAAAATTCTTGAAACTTTAAAGGCTTAAATACATTTTTGGTCCCAATTTTTGTAACCTTTGTTTCCTTTGGTCCTCATTTTTTCGAAATGTTTAAAATGGTCCTAATTTTTGTAATTTGTGTTCAATTTGGTCCTTTTTGCAGATGCTGTTTAAATCGTTAACAGAAGTGAACAGTAACTGTCACGTGTCACTCCGTGGTTTTTTTAATTTTTTTTAATTTTTTTAAAATTTTTTTATTTTAAAAACAGTTGTCCACGTGTCAAGCCAACATTGTGACACGTGGCAGTATCTCGTGGCTTATATTCAATTTGGTCCCAATTTTCGTTAATTTTGTTCAATTTAGTCCTAATTTTCGTTAATTTTGTTCAAATCAGTCCCAATTTTGCTCCTCTCCAAATTGACCAAATTTAATTTTTATATAAGTGTTGTACTGAATCATTTAAAAAATAATGAAGAATTTTTTTTCTAACTTTAAAAACAATGAAGAATTTTTCCTCTAATTTTAAACTAACTTTAACCCTATTTTGTAAATGTACCAAAAATCACCCATGTATAATAGCTTCCCTCCAAAAATATAGTTAGGTTCGGTATAAAAATAATGAAAGAAATATTTAAAATAAATGGGGATTTTAATAAAAATAAAATTTTGAATAAAATTTTCGTTAATTTTTTTAATTTGGTCATTTTGGATAGAGACAAAATTAGGACTGAATTGAACAAAAATAAAGAAAGTTGGGACTAAAGTGAACAAAATTAACAACAATTGGGACAAAAAAAAAAGTCACGAGATACTGCCACGTGTCATAATGTTGGCTTGACACGTGGACAACTTTTTAAAATTAAAAAACATTTAAAAAAATAAAAATTAAAAAAAGCACGGAGTCACAAGTGGCAGTTACTGTTCACTTCTGTTAACAATTTAAATGGAGTTTGCAAAAAGGATCAAATTGAACACAAATTACAAAAATTAGGACCAATTTAAACAATTCGAAAAAATGAGGACCAAATGAAACAAAGCTCACGAAAATTGGGACCAAAAAGGTATTTAAAACATAAATCAAGAGAGAAGTGATAGAGTCAAGCACAAGGACACAAAGTTTTTATACTGGTTCACTCAAATCTGAGCTACATCCTATTTGTCAAGGCAACCCGAGCCTGACTTGCACTATTTCAAAAGATTTACACAATCCACAATATTACACTTTTAAAATAAGCAAAAACACAAACTAAGACTCTTGAATCCCATAAGAATCTTGAAAAGCACAACAAGATCACACTTGCATACCTGGAAAACCACTAAGCAACACCTAGAAACCTGAGAAAGATCAAAATTGAATGAATGCTCTCCCAAGCCAACCAAACCTCTTTCTCCAAGTTCCTAAACCAAGCAAAATTTCTTCAAGAAAGATCAAAGATCAATCACCAATAGTTGCACTTTTGTAAGATCTAGAGAGAAAGAGAGAGTTTTTCCCAAAATATTGAATGATTTCGCGCTCAAAATGACAAGTCTCCCCTATTTCTTTAAAAAAACCTGAATTTATAGCCAATCTATTAGCTTATTCAATAAGTTGATTTTTCCATTCAATCTGTTGATTAAGTGAAATCAGCTGATTAAAAAATAATTCAACTGGTTGAATATGTACCAAATAAAACTATTGTAGCAAACCATTTAACATGTTAAAAACCAATTCAACAGGTTGAAAGACACCAACCAAACCCTAGACATCTATATAATGCGAAATGGTCTACATTATGAGCACCAATCTTCAAGCTTTGTGTTCTTCATGTAAAACTCAAATTCAGCACACACTCCAAGCTTGATCAACATATGAAACTTTAAGTCTTCACATCTTCATCAATTTAAGATAGTTTCATCACGTTCCAATACAATATTGGCTTCGTGTATCTTCATCAAATCTTCAAGCAACAAATCATTTGTGCTAACATTATGGACTTCGTGATGATATTAAAGCACGAATATGTAGTCTACACGTTGCGCATCCTATGGCAAGGGGTAGATTGATGAGTGTTGCCAAAGCTATTAATGTAGAGTTGTCAAGACCTCACAAGAGGTGTCTCCCCCTGTAAAATCACTTTGAGATATATAACGAAATGTTACCAAAATTTTGTGCCATCATTCTTGTCCCATGTGGTATCCTCTAGCCACCCTTCTCTAGAGTTGGCCCAACCTTTCAAGAGAACCATCAAACACCTTGTTAAGACTTTTGCAAGTGTACCAAGTCATGCAAGTAATAAAAATGGTAAGTCCAAGTATCGTTTTCCCATGAGAATTGCGTTTGTTTAGTTAACTAGGTGTACTTACTAATTCAAGCATTAAATGTAACCATAGATTAATTCGAAACAAGTGAAAACATAAATATTTCTAAACTTTAAAGTGATAAAATAACCAAGGCAAAGACTCATTGGGGTTGGAATTCATGACCAAAACTCTAAGCAATCATCTCACAATATATATCTCTCATCTACTCAAGCATTGACATCAAAGGTATTCAAGCCCTAATCCCTTAGGGGCATGTTTTGAACTTTTATGTAAAAACACTAATCCCTTAGATGTTTAAACACAAAAGAGACATTAAAAACGATGTCTAGAATGACCAAAAGCTTTGGTTTATGTCTAGAACCAAACCTCTAGGTTGTTCTATCCATCTAGGGTTCCAAAACACTTTGCAATGATTAGATACCACAAAAACGCATAGATATTCCATCATGCACGAAAATAATGTAGATAGAACACAAAAGCAGTGAAAGAGATTCTATTGCATATATGAAACTACAATGAATTTAGGTACATTACATTCAACCCCAATGAAATGTAGTTTAGCTACTCCTATACATCTAGAGCACAAATGGAGTTGGAATGGTAGAATGAATGAAGAAAGATGAATCCTTTAAGCTCCAAAAGTGTCTCTGCCTTCGTCTTGAGTTTTAGTAGTGTTCCTCCCACCAAAACTGCGTTTCTGTTTGAGTCTCGACACTTTTAATGTTTAAGCAAAAACTAAAACTCGCTGAGCCAGCATATATTCTCGCTGCGCTAACAAGCCTTCCTCGCTGGGCTAGTGAGTCTTGGTCGCTGGGCGAGCACGTCTAGGTAGTTGGGCGAGTGACTCAGGCAGCTACTAGTGATTTTTCTTCAATCTTCCATTTTTTTCTACAAAAGTCCACAAACATCAAAGTAAACCTGCTTTTTGAATAAAATAACAAAATCCTAAATTATTTCATGGGATTAACACAAAAAATACATGAATAAAAGTCAATTAAGAGCTTCTAAGAAGTGTAAATAATAGGTAATTATCACACTTATCACACCTCCATCACACCATAACATCATCCAAACCGAGACACTTCTTCCTTTTCCCAATTACTTTCGCACCAACCATCCAGTTATAAACTCATCTTCATGCTTTGGCCCAATCTAGCTTGAATAGGAGGCTATCATTTATGCCTCAATTTACTTTCTTGCACATAATCTCAAATTATGGAACAATTCTTTAGTTTGTATTAGTTATTAATTATGCAGTTATTTGGTATTGCACGAGTCTCTTGGGAAATGATATTCCAGTAAATTTGGTTCGCTTATGGCACATGAAATGTGGCAATATAAACTTTAGAATTCTCTCAAAGAAGAACAAACAACGTATTGTAAGAGGTTTGAATTATTTGTCACTTAATGATAATCTCGTTTGTGAATCATGTGTAAAGGGAAAACAAGTTAAAATTTCTTTCAAAATTATACATGATATTTTGACACAAAGACCTATTGAGTTGATTCTTATTGATATGTTTAGACTAACAAGGATTGAGTGATGAAGACATGACTACCACATCCAGCACCATGGAAGCCATCCCAAGGAGAATCACAAGAAGCATGACAAAAGGGGAGGCCTTTCCATCTCTATCCTTATTTAGCATTTCTCCAGTTTGATTTCCATGAAGTTGGCTTTGTTGACTCCTCTTAGTTGACTTGTTGACCTTGACCTAGGGTTGACTTATTAACTTAACTTAAGCCAACATGTTAATACATATTTATTTGTTTTGTAGGACAATTAAAGAGGTAGCGCACATGGAGACTAGTTGTCACATGTGGAGAGCACATGTGGAAGAAAGAGAATGAGTAAGGCACTCTGGAAACATCTAGAATGAGGGACCACATGACTTGGTCAAGGATCCACCTTGAAGGGTTCTAGAAACATCTAGAACATGTTCTGCATGACTTGGCTGAGAAGTCTTTCTAGAAGGCCTTAGTGTGCACCATTTGACCTACCTTCTAGATTATAAGGTTTATTATTTGCATTGTAATCCTTTTGAGACTTATGGCTTTTTACTTAGAGACCCCTAAACACTTCTATATAAGGGGTACTCTACTACTTGTAAAAGGGTTGATCATTTTGGAATTTATATACACCTTTGTCTTCAACCTTTGTAAGAGTATCTTCCTTTGAGAGTGAGACTTTTAAGCCTTATCTTGAGCTAGACTCAAGTGACGACACTTAACACTCATCTTCAAGGTTCCATGGCTTTTGCCAAGCCTTGTAGTGGCGTGATTCTCACATTTTTCCATTCCTTCTCTTTCCATTTTCATGTTTCACTTCTCTTTGTTTTAATTCGGCAATTATGTTCCCTTTCATCTTATGATTTTGCTTTATGAATCAATCATTTGCCCTTCTTCTTTAGAGCCTTTTGAAGTGCACTTTCACATCTAGGTAACTTGCTATCTTAATGTCTAGTGGGAATCTTCATTAGGTTTTCTTAATCAACTATCACCATATTCTTAATCTTAAAAGGAATCAAGTTAATCCTACATCATTGAGTCTCTAAGTGACATAACATATGGCCTAGTAATTGTAGATGACTAGATTAGATGGACATGGGTTAAATGCTTAAGACATAATGATAGGTCTTATAAAGTCTTTTTGTGAGTTCGTGAAACAAGTTCAAAATGAAAAAAGGCCTAAAAATTATTTATGCGAAAAATGATCATGGTGGGGAATTTAAAATGAAAATATTTTTATGAACTTTTTGAAACCTTTGGTATTACCTATAACTTTCAACTCTAAGAACACCACAACAAAATGATATTTTAGAGATGAAAAATAGAGCTTTTTAAGAAATGACAAGAACAATGTTAAATGTGAATTCTATTCCTAAACGCTTTTAAGCATAAACAATTAGACAACTTGTTATATACAAAATAGAATTTATATAAGACCCTTTCTCAAAATAAATCTCTATGAATCGTGGAAAGATAGAAAACCCAACATTTAATATTTTCATTCATCTAGTATACAATGTTTTATATTAAAGACAAAAGATAATTTACGGAAATTTAAATCCAAAAGTGATTAAAATTATTTACCTGGCCAGTCAAAGACGTCCAAAGTGTAAGTAATAAAGGACGTGTTATAAACTATTATTTTCCTTTATTTTCTTCTTTTTTTTTGCCCATCTTTTATATATATAATATAAAAAATAATTATTTTACTTGGTCAATAGAATATTAACCAAGAGCATTTATTATCTTAAATAAATCATTAAAATATACCTATACGATTAAATGATGGAAATATTTTAATACACGACTTTTAAGATCATAAATAATTTTAACTGGTAAAAAAGGAAATTTATTAAATTTAAGTATCTGCTCCATTAACCAATATACACTTAATTAAAACACCCACCAACATTTACATCTGACAATGTCCAATGCTCCTTTTCTACATTTCTTCTAGAAAAAAGAAAAACAAAATTTAAACACATTATTTTTTTATTACATTTTATTGGTTTGGTAGCAGCACTTCATATCAAGAGAAGCCTAGTCTAGCCAAGAGTGAGCTCCAAATCAATATTATTGGCTCCACCATTTATTCTTGGCTTGTCAGCCTTCACTATTTCCCCGTTACCACCCTCGAACCGTCTTGGCTCATGGCTTAAAATTGGTTTCCATAATGTAGCTGGGTTGACCAAACCCACATGTGACATTGGCATGGTAACATCCTCGGTCGTTTTGTGCTTCTTAGATTTTCCTTTCACCTTGTCCATGTTCGCATCTTTGGACACATGACGTATGTCAAGGAGTTTGGAACCACGGTCGCTTGGCATGACATTGATCTGGGACCCAGCTAGCACCGCGTCAACAGCAGCTTGGCATTGGGCCCACTCACCACTCCAAAATAACCCAACTGATCCAAATGTTGGGTTTATGATTCTCCCACAGGCCTCGTACATTAGTGACTTGAAAACATCTGAAATTTACAACTCTTGTCATTTTCTTCACGAGGTAAGCAATTAATATAATTTTTTATTTTCAAAATATTTCCCAAATCACACCCAAAAATTGATGTAGAATAACTCTTTGCATCATACTATATATATAGACAAAATTCTTTCTCATCCTATTATTCATTGTAAAAAAAATATACGGTCATTGTAGTGTTATAACTAGAAACAAATGACACGAAAAATGTATTTTCATCAATATTTATTGTTATTCCTTGCTTTATTAACCCGTTAAATCCTGATTGTTTTGTTTTTGGTCCTGAAATTCGATCTTAGCCACTTTATTTCGGTATTTAAAGTGTCATGCAAACTACTTCTAAGACCAAAAATAATATTGGATCAAATCACAAATACCAAACTTATTTGTAATCACAAATAGATTTAAAAAAAAGAAAAGTAAATGTTTGAAATACCAAATTTTAATTAAAGGAGTAATGGTATAATTGTGAGGGAAAATCACCAGTTCGATGTTGTTGTGGGACAGCATTGATGAGATTGAGCAAGCCGGCACGACCATAGAACTTAGAAAGGAAAAGGGTGGCATTAGCTTGTGCCTCAGAAGAGTTTATCCATTCAAGACATGGCCTAATGACACAGTCCTCAGTACAACCTTTGCGAAGAATGCGACACCCATTACAACTAATCTTCATGCTGCCTTCTGATGAGTGTGTGAAAGAACAGTTTAAGGGACTCTATATATATATATATATTAACACCAACCAACCCACCAAGTGAAACTAGCCAGGTTGGTAATCAAATGTTCCTGGTATTGATGTTCTTTTATCCCACGGTTTTTTCTTTTTCTTTTTCTTTTTTTCCTTTTAATAATTTCGGGTGGGGACTTATTACCTTGGCAGTATCTGAGGCTTTATGATAGCACTGCATGAAAAGAATAATGACATGGGAACTATGCGATGTGAAATTTGTAATTGGTTGCGAAAACAAAGAGTATAAAGGTAATTCTATAAGGTAATGTAACAACATGAGTCATTTCAAATGGTGTCATTTGTGACACATGTTGTATTCAAGGAATAAAACCGTGGGTAAATTGACGGATAAGGACACAAGCTTATGTTGACCAATTTTCATAAAGTATATTGGAGCTCCCTTAAATAAGGAGTCAAACTTTTTTTTTTCTTTTCTATTTATTATGAATATGGAGAAAAACTATGTGGGGCCATGGGCAAGGGTGGAATATATATACGCCCATGGTTTTGGTCAATGACTTCATTAATGTGCAATGTTGTTCTTTTTCCTAATGTGGAAGCCAAGTGTTTTTTGTGAAATTAATTGTCTAACACAACATTTATCAGATAGTATCCTCCTTAGTTGGATAACTTGTACATTAGTTATTTGATGATGTCATCTATTGTCCTTTTTTTCTAACTAGTTAATTATTTTCTCTTTCCTTTTGCATAAAATCAAAGTTTCGTGTAAAATATTTTGGACATGTTTTCAATATAAGAATTATACTTTAGACATATTTGCTGTAAGTTAGGATATGTTGGTGGCATCCATGTAGGTAGAGTGACATGGTAGTTTCTCTTTGACTTTTTTTTTTTTTTTATCATATATGCTTTGAAATCATATTTATGATTAGTTCTATTTTTACTTATTTCATGGTGTAGGAACAATAAGTGATCATGCCAAGGTTAAAGTTTGCTTTTCTCTCTAAAAAGTCTTCCCAACCAGTTCTCTTTAAATTTTGGTCAAAATGTATTCAATACTATTTAATAAATGTTTTCAACTATATTAAAAAGGTAATCGATAAATTCTTTATGTTTTCATAAATACTTCCATCGATGATTTTTATTTATCAACTTGCATTCTAATGAAAATGGTCAAAATACTTTTTGGAACAAAAAGTATTTGTTTTTTTTCTATAATTAATATATTATTCATGGTCTCTTCTTTTTATTAGAAATAATGTAAAGTGAAATAAATAAAGGTTGATAAACAAATGGTGGACAATGAATTTATGTAACAAAAATATGAAAGTATTTATTATGTTTAAGTAAGGAGTAAAAATACTATTAAGAAGAGCAAAACGAAGACGTGTAAACTCAAATGACAATATGCGAATTAAGAAAAAAATAGGAAGATTATCAACTCAAAAAAAAGGTACTGACAAGATATTAAGATTAATTCAAATAATAAGAATATATATCACTAACATGCGTAAAGTGTAACATCTTTAATTTTAATTTTATAATAATTATTTTCCCATATATTATTATTTTTCTAAATGTAGAAGATCTAAATTTTAATTCATGCTCTTATGTTCAAAGTTCTGATATCTAATTCATTATAAAGTTTAACAATATTTTGGACTATAGCTAAATAAATCATAAAATTCACAACCTTATTTTGTATTTAATGTTTAATTACAAATATGAAATAGTGCAAAAAGTAAAAATAAATTTCTTTTTACCTTCAAAATTTGGTCTGTACTAAAATTGTACCATCAAATATTGGTGCCTCCAAATTTTTGTTAGTGTTTTTAATACTTAACATTTAAAAATGTTAGAAATATATTTGAAGTATATACTTACTAAATGTATTTGAATACTTAATTGCAAAATAGGAATAACAAGAGGAAAAATATAGTATCTGTGACAGGAATATTAATCAAAATGTAAATAAAATTTTAAAAAGTTAAATCATAATAAATATATTCATATCCCTTAACTTAACTTCACCTCGCTTCTCATTATATCTCAATTTTTTTTTTAGATTTAATTTATCGGTTGATACCTACTTTGTTTAAACATGTCAATTTATTTTTTAATGAGTTCTCTTACCATTTTATACCGATAAATAACAACCGAAACATTTCAATATTTTAATGAAGGTTAGCCACTAATCTAGTGACCTAAAAGCATTTTAATATTTCAAAATTTATCTAGCGGTTTAATTCATTGCAAACAAACAATAGCATGTGTTCACTAATTTTGATTTTAATATGACAGACGATTAATTTACTAATAGATTTTGAAACGAGTTAATCAATGTAAGAAAAGTTCAAATGAACGAGTAAATAAATATTACGACCAAATTATTAAAAATTATGATCAAATCACTACTAACATCATAAAACATCAATGTCAATGTCTAGCTAGATAATGCATTCATCATAAATGTTTTTGAAGGTTGTTTCAATTGTCTCATACTATAAATTACGTGACTACAATCAAAAATAAATTGTATTTCGTTGTTAGACTTATAAGTAGAAAAAGTAATACTTGACATCTATTAGTTATAATTTTTTGTTGAGTAGAAAGTGCTATATTCAGTAAATTTAAGTAAATCATGTCAAGAAATCTTAGTGGTGAGTTTTGTGGTGCAAAATTAATTATTAAAAAATTAGATATCACAAAATCTTATATTCAAATGGTCTAATGTCCAGCGATTTAAAAATATAAACAACTCTTTACTTTAACAGCTTTAATGATAAATAGGATTAAGTGTATGTTTAATACCTAAATTTTAATGTGAAATTAGAATCGTTTCAAATTTTGATATAATTTTGTTCTTAAACATTAAAAATGAATTGATATAGTTTTTCTAACTCAATTGCATTAAATGTTTTTGACATGTTATATGACATTTCAAGTTAATATTTGAGTTATTTATACATTTTGACACATCTTAGAACAAATATCAATTTGGAAGGCCGAAAAAAAATTAATATCATTGGATTAAGAAGATTATACTCATCCTTTTTAAAATTAAAAGACTAAATTGTATCAAAGTTTAAGATAAGAACTAACAAATTTTAATTTTGCATTAAGTTTATAGAGTACAAATATATTTAACCCTAATAAATATAACATTCTTAAAAGATATGGCTTATATATAACCACATACTAATGTAATTCTTTTAAGAGAATGTCACTCGAACTATGCATGATAATTGAACTTTATATTGGTCAAAGTGTATTCAATACTATTTAATAAATGTTTTCAACTATATTAAAAGATAAACGATAAATTCTTATATTTCCATAAATACTTCCATTGATGAGTTTTATTTATCAAGTTGCGTTCTAAAGAAAATGGTCAAACTACTTTTTGGAAGAAAAAGTATTTGCATTTTTATGATTGGTATATTATTCATGGTATTTTATTTATTAGAAATGTAAAGTGAAATATTAAAGGTTGATAAACAAATGGTGGAGAATAAATATATGTAATTTAAAAAAAAATATGACAATATTTATTTTTAAGTACATAGTGAAAATACTATTGACAAGAGAAAAAAAATTGTGTAAACTCAAATGACAATATGCGAATTAAGAAAAACATAGGAAGATTATTAAGTCAGGAAAAAAATGGTATTGAGAAGGTATTCATATTAATTCAAATAATAAGAATACATATCATGGATTATATAAGACCAAGTTTGTGCTTGTGCTAAGGAATAAGAATATGGTAAGGATGGAAAACTAATGCAGTTAATCCACTACACTAGTACGAATGAGCAACCTTCGATCCCCGTTCTATCCACTAAGTAAAAAAATATGGGAGGAATGGTGTGGCGTTGTAGGAATCGATCAGATTCCAATCGACGAATAGAAGTCTTGTAGACTCATGGCTTAGTCACTTGGCTACGGTTCCCTATCAATTCCATGTCACCATTTTTGTCAGGGTTAACAATGATTAAATATCTTGTCTAGGGTAATAAGGATTCAACATTTCGACAAAAGCTAATAAGGATCAAACATAATTGACAAGGAGATTTTAGACCTAAGTAGAATTAACGAAACCCTAAAATCCTCAAGAATGGTAATCACTTAGGCAGCCTAGGCCTAACTAGTTAAAAATCCAAAAATCCATTATGAATAGCATTGTTCACGAAATAAATACTATGCATTACAACATTTGTTACCATCCAAAGCACATACATGATTTAGGTGTAGGAGTGTCTTTTGCAGGCACACCCTCATCTCAAACATTGGCAATATCTTAGACTTAGTACATCTTAGCTACCTGGAAATGAAGTGGGAACATCTTGGCGTGAAGACCGAAGAGTGTGGAGGAGTCTCTTATAGAGGGAATTTCAATTTGTAAGAACATTTGGCGCTCACTGTGGGATCGAGATATTCTCTATGAAGAAAGAAACTTATGGTAGTTGCGAGAAGTAAGATTACTAATGGAAGAGAACATGAAAATAACTCATATGAGATGGCCATGTTGTGGAGTTACAAAAGGAGCTCATCGAGCTCAAGAAACAAAATGTTGAGGAGACAAATGTCTTGAGAGAGGAAAATGCGAGAATGAAGAGCAAGTTGGAGGAATTGGAACATGAGAAGAGCCAACATAACATTATGCCAACGTAGAACACGACATCACGTAGTCAAAATGTACTCGAGACGGTAGAGGAAAGTGGCTATGGCACTAACCGACAAAGTCGTGGTATAATTAACACCTTCCCCACCCTTTAAGGAGTCATAGGCTCCCACTTTATCAATGGAATCATGGAAACCCCTCTACCAAGCAATTGTAAGTCTCTAACTATAGGCCAATATGATGGCAGCTCAAACTTACATAAGCACATTGATGTCTATGTTACCAAAGTCAGCCTATAAATAAAAAATGACGTCGTCAAGTCTAGGGTGTTTCCCATCTCCTTCAAAGGAGTCGTATTGAGTTGGTTCACCAAGTTTCCCCTGTTTTGGATCGATTACATTAACATAGTGGTACGTGCCTTTATGGAATGTTTTCGGGAAGTTGGCGCTCAACATCAAAAATTTGAATCTAGAAGTAGCTTTACATCACATGGTCACGACTTTACAACCAAGACCTTTATAGGTTACCTGTTTATGAAACCAGCAACTAACTTAGATTAGTTGAAGCAGAAAGCGAACAAATTCATGTAGTTTGAAGAGTTGAAAGACTTCTGAAATAAAATGAGGATTGAGACAAAGTCGATTAAAAACGAACCATTTGACCCTGATGCCACGCATAAGGGCGGAATTAGTGACTGAAAACCAAAAACTACCAAGTTCCTTCGATACACCCTGCTTAAGGTCATAGAAAAGGAACTCCATACAAACTTTTTGGAAGCGCCAAAAAGGTGTTAATGCCACATAATGCAGATATGAGAAGGCACTACTAGTATCATAGTAATTACGACCACACCACTGATGAATGTGTGGTGCTTAAACATAAGATTGAGGAGCTTTTCTAGGTGGGACATCTTAGACATTTTGTCCAAAGGGACGAGAGTGAAGGCTCCCAATATGAGCCTAGAAGAGTTGATAATCAAAGAGAAAATTGGGCCAGAAAAAATCCAACAACAAACAAAGAAAGACACACATAACCCAAGCCTCCACTAAAGGGGTTGATCAACACCATCTCTTGAAGATTTGCGGGAGGCGAATATTCGACATCAGTCCAAACAAGACAATTGTGAGCAATACAATCAATTATTGTTTTCATTGTGTCATATAGAAGAAGGATGCCTCCTATCACCTTCACATATGCAAATTTAAAGGCCATAAATCCAAAACAGGACGACCCCATGGTCATAACAATTAGGATAAAAAACTTCGTGGTCAATAAAACATTGGTTGACAAAGGTAGATCGGTTGACATTCTCTATTGGAAGACGTTCAAGAAGTTGAAACTTTCTAAAAACGACATTCACCCTTGCGATGAACAAATAGTCTGTTTTTTCGAGGGAAAGGCTTAACACTAAAGGCTTCATCGATTTGTACACTAAGTTCGAAGAGGAAGGTCACCCCAAGATGGCTTCCATTCAATTTTTGGTGGTGAATGCTAGAACATATCACAACATCCTTTTAGGAAGGCCTTCCTTAAATCTCCTCAATGCAATTGTATACACAACCCATCTAGTAATGAATTTCCTTTCAACATCAATAGAGGCATGATTGACATTTAATTCCATGGTGATCTCCTGAAGAAGATTCCAATCGGTGGAAAATTGATTAATCCTCGAAGAAGATTACAGATCTTGCAAAAAAAATCGATTTACTAAGAGCTTGTAATGGAAAATCGAACTTCACTCGTAGCAAAATACGAACAAACTCTTAGTGAATGAATGCTTCTCTCTTGTTCCAGTACCTCTTGGATTCTCATCGTGTTTGGAAACCTAAGAGGTGAAAACCTCATCTAAGGTTTAGGGTTTGAGCTTCTAAAAAAAGGAAATATCATCTTAATTCATCAAAAGATAACATTATAGTGGTAACTATGCCTATTTATAAAGACAAAGGGTAGCAAAGAAAACGTGAACAAAAGCCATGGCTGTCTTAATGAACCCGAATGATAGAAGAGGAGTGGCCCTCTTTGGCGATGAACCCTAGTAGCTAGGCTACCAAGATTGTGTGGAATTGGAACCCTCTTATCCTTTCCATGTGTCATGCCTATTTGAACTTGTAACATCCTGGCCGGATATTACTTATTTAGAATTAAAAAATAAAAGAAATACTATTAAACTCCATTTATTAATAAATTATTTTCCCAAAAATGCGGGAAAATTAAAAGTTTAGTTTATACGCGCCAAAAGATCAAATCCATAAATGTGTTCTACGCTTACAATTATCCAAACAGTTAGTGTAAAAAGATTACAAATAAAATATGAAAATCCATAGAAAATAAATCCATGGAAAAGTTCCCAAGCTGGCCCCCTCTCCGACTCTAAGTATGCATCAACATCTGCTCCCATGTAACGAGTTACATGATCATCGATCATCGTCAAACACACACAGATAGGGTGAGCTCAAATACAAGAAAGATAAATACAACATGACATAATTAAAGCATTCCATAACCATGACCCGTGTTCGTACCCAAATTCTCAATCCTCCCCTTCCAAACATTATGTTGGACGCATCTTGATTCTACGCTCTTTGATGAGTACACTGATCGATCTTTGCTGCACAAGTGTCTACTCGCCCCTTCGACTACAGGCCACCACTTAATAGTCCACACACGGGAATAAATTGTCACGGCCACAATCCACGACACCAAGTGGAGTTCCCCAAAACGAACCGAAGTCCGTAGTTGTCCCCAGACTACCAAATTCAATCAGATGCACTGAAAAGAGCAATCATCCAAAACCTCGTTGTACGAGCCACGATCTCGCACACTCCACTGGACTTCTAAAACTACCAGGCTACAATCTTGAGTGGCCACGTGTTACCCCAATACAAGTTACACTCGTAATTAGTCCCTCAGAAAAAGCATCACATCATGACCTCCATCCAAAGCAGTGTAGAAATCCTCCTCTCAATCCAACTATACACCCAAAACCGTCTGGCACACAATCTCACGTCGTTTGGTGCCTTCTAGTGCTTCTGCCACACCAATTTCACTTGACGGAACTAACTGTGCCGCCAAGCGCCACACACGTCCAATGGCCACTGCCACTGTTTTACTCTAGAGTTCACTTTGTGGCCTATCTCCTAGCGGTTTACATCATTCCGCTTGACGCTGCACCACTAACTAGTAATTTACTGGTATTTGACACTCTAGAATAGCTTTCGGTGAATCTATTTACACAAGCCACTCAGTTCACGCAAAAACATGCATCCATGGCAAGTAAATAGACTTTCATATCATTAAGTTGAACTCAACTATACAATATCACATGGTCATACATCAAACACAACCATATTCTTGTTTTTATACATCTTGGAGAATCATAATAAATCCACATAAAACCATCAAAACAAAGTGTTATACCTAATAGACAGTTCTGGCCAACCAAACAATATACAAACTAGGAAGAACACATAATCATTGTCCAAAATATCGCACGGACAATAAAATAGTAATAATGATAATAATAATAATAAAAACAACAACAATAACAATAATGATAATGATAATAATAATACTAATAATAACAATAATAAAACAAAACGATACAAATAAAAAAATAATAATGAAAATAATAATAAAATGAAATGAAACAATAATAGCAAAAGAATAATACTAATGAGATAAAATAATAATAATAATATAAATAATAATTATTATTATAATTATAATAATAATAAAATGAATTTTAAAATTAAAAATAATAATAATAATGAAGATAATAATAAAATAAAATGAAGCAATAATAATAAAACAGTAATATTAATAAAATAAAATAATAATAATAATAAAACAATAATAATGATAAAATAAAATAATAATAAAACAATAATAATGATAATAAAATCATCAATAAAACAAAACAATGATAATAAAAGTAATATAATAAAATAATAGTAAAATAAAATAAAATAATAATACTAATAAATATAATTATAAAATAAAATAAAATGAAATTAATATTAATAATAAAAAA
>Ga0209589_1005687_pt1 | contig 21065 bp, 9 predicted proteins | sample CowpeawhiteBW_FD_187525 | JGI IMG/M metagenome (GOLD analysis project Ga0209589, IMG submission 187525) | Root nodule microbial communities of legume samples collected from California USA - Cow pea white BW (SPAdes) (version 2) | ecosystem: Host-associated > Plants > Roots > Nodule | place: USA... | reverse complement strand
GGATGTAGATTCTTTTTGAATCGAACCAGTATAAATTGTGTGTCTTGCTTCTTTCTTCTCTCTCATAATCTTTCTTGATTGATTTAAACAGTCCATTAACCCAGAACTGCGAAATTGATTAATTGAGCTTTAAAACCTAAAGATTTATTCAAGATTCATCTTAAACCATATAAAAGCTTGTTAATCAATTCAGATCCCTTTGTGGTTAAGATAATTAGACAGATCTATTTTTAACATAGGGTTAACAAAGTGGAGAAAATCATAATAGTGCAATGTAAACCAAAGTGAGAAAAGAAGGAAAACATGCATTTATTTAGATCTTCTACGATTTATGAGGTAAGAGAATGTGTGGGCTGACCTTAGGGATGACAATGGGGCGGGACACGAAGGAGTTTCACTATCCAATACTCATTTCTATAGGAAAAATTCATCCCCATTCTTATCCCAAAACTTAACGGGTATCAAATTTTTGTCTCATGCCATCCTCACCGGGTAACGGGTTTTCTTACTACTTCAATATTAATTTTAATTAATTTATATAAAATAATAAAAAATTACGGTAAAGGAAACATAATATTATCAAATATAGGAGGATGATTGTTTCTTCGATATCAAATACTTTGAAATAAATTATAATTGCTTACATTTTATTTTAGAATACCAAATAAAATTTCATGAGATCCAAAATATTTATTAAATTTAATAACTGCAGACATTAATGAAACCTAGTTTATAAAATTTAAAAATATTTTTAAAAAAATATAAAAGAAAAACAAATATTCAAATTAAAATATATTTTAAATGTTTGTTTACTTCAATTTTTAAAATTCTAATGAATATTTTTTTTATACACTAATAAAAGTTATAATAATCACTTGATCAAAATGACGCAAAGAACAAATAATAAACATAATAATAAAATTTTGACATAGATCTTGTATCTTTTGAACTTCAATGTATGTTAGATGGTGATAAAAAAATATTCATGGCAATTACATTAAATTTTTATATTGTAGTAAATAAAAGATATTTATACAATTATAGTGAAAAATTATAGTATGATTGATAATGAGTTAGAAAATAAAAAATAATTAGATAAAATATATCGAAATAATATTGTATATGATGAAAATAAACAACAAACAAAAATTTTAAAAAATTAACAAATGTGTATCTTAGAAACAATTTGAGAGACAATGGAAAGAAATCACACAAAGGAAAACAAATGTATTAAGGGTATGATAAGATGAAAAATACCTTAGAGATCTAAGAAAACTTTTCAAATACCAACATACATACACTCAATGGTTGAGAAATAACGAAAATTTTTTTAGCGAAACAAAATTTATTCAAATGAAACAAAAATTAATAATAATAAGTAAAGAATTTTTTTTATATTACCTAGTACATGAAAGGTTTATGCTATTAAACACTTAAATTGAGAGTATTAAACATTCTCATGTGAAAGGAAAATATACAATAAATAAAAATATTAAAAAATAATAAAAGTATTCAAATGTGAGACATAATTTTTTTTAATTCACATATATCATTTTAACATAATTACATAAATGTTATGATAAGATGAAAAATATATTGGAGATGCAAATGAGTTTCATGACAAACCAAATAATTAGAAGAAATAAAAAATAAAAAGTATATATATATATGATTAATTATTAATTATGAATATTTTAATAATTTAAATGGAGACAGAGATATGGCGGGATGTATATTATGGCGGGGGATTTTCCATACCCATACACATCCCTGTACCCATCCCCATACCCAATTGAAAAAGTAGGGGATTTTCCATACCCATACACATACCCAATCAATGCGGGGTTCCTCGTTAAAACGGGCACAGATTCGGGCAATACCCACATGACAAGTTTATTGGCCATCTACCCATGAATCATTGCCCAATTTGATACCTCTATCTATATTATTTCTATATTATTGGTTACGTTCCTTTATGTTATCCATCATATTAACCTGTTTCCTCCTACAAATTGAAATCTAGCTACTAATATATACTCAAATAAGAAGAAAAAGTAAATAAATAACATTCATTTTCCTAAGATTAGAAAAATTGTAGGATGTAAAAAGTATTCTAAAATATATAAAATAACTATAAATTATTTGATGTAACATCGTAATATATGTGTAACATCCCAATTTTAGCAGCTTAAAACTAATAAAAATAGGGAGTTTCATCATAGTTCCAAAACAAATAATCCAGTGTACACAATATATTAATACAGTCTTACAAAAGATATGACTATAAAAATATATCACTTATACACTTAAACTAAACTAATAAACTCTATACTTAAACTGACCACTGCTAAAGCTCCCACTGGAAACCTCCTCATCAACCTAAAACGATGGCTCTTCATCCTTCAGAAGCGCCTTTGACGCTGCAATCACATCTGCTCCCACCGGATAGGTGATCATGGCAAAAGGAAAACATACAACACGAGACAGACACACAGAAAGCAAGGGTAAGCTAATCTGATTAAAGGAATCATACAACTCAATTATAAACAGAAATCATGCAATCTTTATTATTTTCACCAGAATCACATACACCACCCTAAACACAATGCATATATATTACTCTAGACTCGATATCCGGATTATGTAAGCGACATTGGATCTCTGGGTGGCTTGCACCTATGAAGGTTCCCAAACTCTGCAGAGTTTGGACACAAGGGGTTATCACCCAGCCACTCCAAAGGTAAGTCCCCTTCGCGTTTGTGACTGAATCGGGTCCACAGACTAGGACCTCCTGCTACTCCTCACGACATAATTCATTACACTCTACATGAGCCGTAATGGTTATTGGAGCGTTAGGATACCAACCCATACAGAGTCCTCATGTCTTTACACACACTAACATACTCTTTTGAATTTCCCTTGAAATTCTAATTCAACCAATTCTCATATTCCAACTTCATGCAATTTCACCACACATATTACCAGTCATAACAATTCATGCATATCATAACTAAGTTCAGATTTTAACATTTAAACATAGCTTCATCCATTAGAAACAAGGAAATAACACTCAACTGCAGAGGTTCTCGCCCAATCTGGAAGGTCTCGCCCAGACAAAAGGGCTCTCTCGCTTAGGCGAGTCATTCTCGCTTGAGCGAGGCTCGAAACAGAGAACAACCCAAATTCTGGGCAAATTCTCGCTCAGGCTAAGCTGTCTCGCTTAGACGAGAGTGACACTCGCTCAAGCGAGACTGGCTCGCCTAGGCGAGATCTCGCGCAGAGACAGGGGATGAGTTTCTGGTGTTTTCGCTCAGGCAAGAGCTGCTCGCTTAGGCGAAAATACCAGATTCCCAATCTGTTCTCACATGCAATAGTTCAGAAATCTAGCACAATTCAATCATACACTCAATTACACTGTTCAATCATTCATACAACACTCAATCATGCAATTCAAAGTTATCAGAATAATTTCTATACGAAATTCAAGCAAAACAGTTAGCTTCCCTTACCTGTTATCCTGTTTAGACAGCTTTATAAACGTCAACGCCTTAAAATCGTCAACACCTCTAACTCCACAGGATGCTCTATCTACACATAGAAACATCACAATAACGATCAGGACATACCGTTATGATCACTGATCAGCAGAGAGTCATACTGATGATTAAAATGTCGCATGCAAGCGGAAGAAGGCTCGCATGCAACAGAAAATAGAAAAAGACTAAAAAAGAGAGCAGAAACTCAACTTACACGAACGAAGAAACTGATCGGTCCAATTTGAAGAGCTCGCTGAGAAGATCAATCCTACGGTCTCGGTTCTTCAATCAGACGACCAGAGAGACATAACTTCTAGAGAGAAGTCAGAGAACTCTAGAAAAGTGGTTTCTTGAGAGATGGTGTGTTTTAAAATAATGAAACTCGTTTATAACAATTCTATTTATACTAAAACCTTTTAATATTAAAATAATTGAGTCTTACTATTTTAAACCATTATCACTTTTAAAACGCCCTTTTCTAGGGTCTTACAATATGAACATATGTAATTATATTCTTAATATTACACCTATGTTTTATGATAAAATAATAATTAAATGAATTATGTTAGGCAAAAATAAAAAAACATATGTATAAGCTTCTCTATACATTTATATTTTCATTTTATTAACAATTAGTATGATATATTTATCTCTTAAATAAATAAAGAAAATCAAATTATCATATTTTGGAGAGAGACATTACACGAGAGTTGTAGGGAAAATATCCTAATACCATATTAAACTTTCTATAATGGTGAAAAAAGACATGTAAAAGAATAGAGAAAGAAAGTACGAAGACAATGAGAAAAAAATGTGCAAATATAAAAAGCATGAAATGCAAAAGAGTATTCCTTAAATTATATTACATAGAAACAGAGTTAAATTCACAATCTTATAAAAAGAGTGAGTTAATAATAGATTGAGGAGACAGAAAAGAATAGATGTTTTATGTTTTTGTTTGTGTTCCTTTCATGAAAATTGTGTAAATATTTTATGATTCTCTGTACATTATAAAACTATTTTGAAAAACATTAGGGAATAATATAAATATTTGTTTAACTTTCCCTAATGTAACTTTTATTAGAAGGTACATATATTAATATGTATTGTTAGTAGTTATTAAATTCAAGGAAACCTTACGAGAGATTATTTATAGTAGGGGTGGGCAAAAAATCTAATTTTCTTGATCCAATCCACTTTTGCTCCAATCCGATCCATTTATAATCCATTTTATTAAAAATCCAATCCATTTAAAATCCATTTAATGGATCTGGATTTCAATCTAATCTACATTTTATATATTTTATGGATTGGATATTCATTTTATAAATCAAGATTTTTAAATGTGGATAATCCAAAAAATCCAACCCAAATTTTCAATTTAAATTTTTAGTTGGGTTAGATTAAAGGTTGAGATGGACTATGCTAAATTCAGACTTGGATGAGCCTTGCTCGACGACCTATACGAATCGGGCGGGCCTGACGATCATTAGAGGTTCGACGAGCCTAAAGATATGAACGGGCTAGGCAGACCCAATGACCTAATGAGCCAGGTGGGCCCGAAGACCTGAACGGGCCAGGCAGGTTCGAAGATCCAAACGGGCCAAGCGGGCTCGAAGACCCGAACGGGCCAAGCAGGCCCGATGACCTGAATGGGTCAAGCGGGCTTGAAGAACCGAACGGGTCAGGCACGCCCAAAGACCCGAACAGGTCAAGCGGACCCAAAGACCCGAAAGGGTCACGCAGACCTGAAGACCTGAACGGACCAGGCAGGACCAATGACGAAAACAGGTCAGGTAGCCCAAAGACCCAAACGGGTCAAGCAGGCCAAGAGACCCTGACGGACCCGACGACCCGGACGGGCCTGACGAACCGAATGGGCCCGACGAACCGAATGGGCCCAAAGACTCGAATGGGGCGGATGACCTAGATGGACCCGGCGACCCGGACGGGCCCGACGATCCGGACGGGTGTTACGACCTACACGGGCCTTACAACTTGGATGGGCACGACGATAGGAATGGGCCGGACGACTCGAATGGGCTCAACGATCCGGACGGACCTGATGACTCAGATGACCCAGACGGGCCCGACGACCCGGACGGGCCTGACGACCCGGATGAGCCTGACGACCTACACGGGCCTTACGACCCGAATGGCACGATGAAATGAACGGGCGCGTCGACCCAGACGAGCATTACGACCCAGACAGGCCCGACGACCTGAACGGGCCCGACGACCTGAACGGGCCTGTTTGGGTCGTCGGGCCCATCCGGGCCTTAATGACACAAGTTTTAAAAAATTCAATTTAAATTTCTTTTATAAAAAATGGATTCTGGATTTTGAACTTGATCCAAATATTTGGATTGGATTTAAATATTGATCCAAATATTTGGATCTGGATTTGAAAAAAATCCAACCTACTTTTGCTAAAAATATGGATTTGGGTCAAAAATCTAATCCAATTATTTGGATCTAAAATAGATGTGGATTGCATCATTAAAAATCTAATCCATGCCCACCCCTAATTTATAGGATATCTTTTGAGTTTAGTTATTTTAGTATGATATATTAGGAATGAATATATTAAGGTTAAGAGAACTTGGCCCAAGAAGCCATATCCGAAGCCGTGACATAGTTGACCAGGCATGTCGCAATAGGAACATTTGAATTGCCACATAAGTAGGTAGTAATTAACTAATCTATTATCAACAGGGTCTCTATCTAAGTTCACTTATTTTGACGCTTTCTCCTTTAAGAAAATGGAAAAAGGGGAAAACACTTAATTAAAGGTAATTAAGACATTACATTAATTTATCATTGATAAAAAATTATAAAAGGTGGTTGATAAACTAAACTATTGCATATTTTATTATGAAATAAATTATTTTTGATTGTTTAAGTCTTTAAAGTGTTTGACGGAGAGCTTATTAAAGGTCATACAAAGATTCACACAATTGTCCCCAAATAAGTAATCTCATATCATCATTCATCATTCCATTCATAAGAGTACAAAACGAGTTCCATACATATTCATCACACCAATGATAAACCAACCAAAACAAAGGAAACTGGGCAGCACAATACACGTCGTCTGGCGGGTCTCCCTCAGCCGCAAGGCGGTTCATAAAGAAACCCAGAAAATTGGGTTCGAATACGTGTGTCGCTTGGCGGGTCACTCATGGCCGCCCGGCGGTTCCTGGAATTTTCCCGAACGAAACGCGGAAACACACAAGGATGCAGTCTCAATTCATTAGGCACAACACGAAACACACAATTAAAGCTTAAAACATCAATTAGGAACTCCCCTAACTTGGTTTCCTTTCCTTAAAGCTTGGATTATCCCTTGGTTCTCCCTTGCTTCACCAATAACCTTCCTTGACTTCTCTCAATTCAGCCTCAAAGGTCCACTCACACTCTCAATTCCCAGTGGCTTTCGCACTTCTCTACCTATCCAACAACGACAGCTACATAAACCTTTCCTCTTTCCCTCAATTTGCTTTTTAATGGTGTTTTAATGGTGGGTTCAAGTCCTAAAACGAAAATGTCCTATTAATGGTGTTAATTATCATTCAAGCACTCTTAATGGATTGTTTTCCAACCACCCCTTGGCTGCTAGGTTTGCTAGGTTTTCCTTTAACCCTTCAACTTCAAACCAAAACTAAAAACAGCAAAAATAAAATTTAATTTGGGTTCTCCAAGGCTTGAACCCACAACCATGCAAATGCCAAATCAATGCTCAACCATTCAACCAAATTCATATTTCATGCTAACTCATATGATTCAATTATTATAATATCTCACAACATGATCTACATATATTAAAAATAATACCAATTTAAATAACACACAAATGACATACATAGGACTCAAACCCAAGTCCTCTCACACAGCTAAGTACTCTCAACCATTTGAGCTAGTATTTTTTCACAACATAGCATTCTGTATTTAATGTGTTAATGGCTTCTACTACCCGCATTTATTAAATAATTATCTAATTAATTATTCAAATCTCTCGGGTCTTACATAAGATGACAATACAATGACTACCTAAGAAGGGAACACATACAAAGCTTGCCTATAAGACAACAACACATGCAAAATATGTCTAAGACAACAACACATGCAAAATATGTCTAAGACAACAACACATGCAAAACCTACCTAAGAGGGCAACACATACAAATCCTGCTTAAGATAGTACAAAGTTTGCCTAAGACAATAACACATATAAAGCCTACTTAAATAATAACATAAAACCTACCTAAGATGACAGTTCAAGATGCCTAACATGACACCTCTATTAATAAGTCGACAACCTCATGGTAAAAATGACCATTTACAACATGACCAAACGACCGATCCACCTGCAAGCATAAGTCGGCTACAACTCGGCCAAAGAACATGACTACCCGCCAATCAAACTTTCGAGCTTAGGAGGACTTGTGTACCTACCCGACCCAACAAATATGCTAGAACATGGTCCAACAAGGCCCATTAAGAATTATTGACCTAAATTGGCTAAACAATATTAATAAAGATATTTGTTGATTTTACTACCATATATTACAAAATATATGGCCAAATCTTCGGTAGTTTGGTTGTATGATATATTTATATCTTAACTATCCTTTTTATACCATATATCAAAAATATATATGGTTAATATGGTTAAATGGTATAATATTGCTACTTTATCACACATGCGATAAGTTTTTATTATTTATTGATAACCTTTGATACTTTCTATTTTATAACAAATTTCATGGGCTAAGAAACCCTTTAAATACACATGGTATTTTTCCAGGAAGTACTATTCAATTCATACGTACTACTCTATTCTCATAGATCCTAATACTCTCTTACTGACTTGAGCGTCAAACAGTCTTTTGCAAGTAGATCTTCCCCCACCAAAGCCATAAAGATCATTAGAGTCATCCATTTGTTTGAGTTCTTGTTAAAATAGTTTCAATTTGGAAACAAGAATGCAATTAATTTGAGAATCCAATTAATACAAGAATTGAAAAGCAATACAAAAGGAAAGATAAATTAAGAGAAAAATCAAACAAAAAATTTAACTGGTTTAATCTAACTGATCCTACATCCAATTCTTTCTTAGTGTTTGTCCTTTGAAAAAATGATTTTGTTATCGAATAAAGTTTGTACAATGGAAAAAACAATTATAAACACAAACAACAATTCAACTCTTGAAACACCCAAGGGGATATTAAGTTTCAAGAGGATATCACATAGTGGCGGATCTTCAACCAATATCTTGGGGGTGCCAAAATTTTAGTTCAATTACTTTTTTCGTCCATTTTTTTCGTCCAAAAATGTCAAGTTGGTCCTCCAATTTTTTCTAGTCTCAATTTGGTCCCAATTTTTTAAAAATTGATACAATTTAATCCTTTTGTTAAATTTCTTAAAGCGCGGAGCAAGGATATTTTATCAAAATTGACATTAGGATTATGTCAATTACACCAATAAAGCAAACAATCCTTATTCACAACTTCAATCTTGATGAGAAAACTTTGATTTCATTCAAAAAATTTAACGAAAATGATTAAATTGCATCATATTTTCAAAAATCGAGACCAAATTGAAACTAAAAATGACTAAAGGACCATCTTGATATTTTTGAGTGAAAATATGAATCAAAAGAGTAATTCTAAATTTTTTACACAAACTAGTAAAAATATTACATTTACTTTTTTTTTGTGATACTAAAAAATAATAAAATTATAATTATTGTTATTATTATAATTGTAAAATTAAATACAAATAATATTAAATTTTACCATAATTATTTTTCATTTATAATGATTAAATTTAAAAATAAATAAATAAAAAATGGTTAAATTAAATAAATGATTACTTAAAAGATAATATTAATAAATAATTATTTTTATTTTAAAATATATTTAAAAGATAAAATGAAAAAATAAATCTGAAAAATAAAAAAAATAACTTTTTCTTTATATAGAAAAATATTAAAATATATTAAAAATATTTCAAAGGTCCACTCTGATCACACAATATAATACATGCTTTATCAACTCTTAATCAAACATAACAAAACAACACTAAAACATTTTGGTAGCAATAACAAATTTGAAAAGAGTTTAACAAAACACAATAGAAGCAATCTCAAGGTTTTAAAAGCTCAATATAGCCGTTGGTTCTTGAAAGTTTGGAAGCACTTTAGAAAGTAATAATAATAATAATAATAATAATAATAATAATAATAATAATAATAATAATTTAGAAATATTGGTATAAAATCTTTACTTGCATACAAATAAATAAATAAATAAATGTATAATATTATTATTATTATTAGAAAAAATTATTAAAAGTAATAATAGCAAAAGAAGATAAAAGAAAAAATTATAAAATAATAGTAATGATATCTGATGATATGTTGCAATAAGCATGTATGATAAGGCTTGATCTCTTCACTTTGGCAATCAGAAGAAAATCTCTAGAGAGATTTAATTAAAACTAAGTGCAATTATTGTATTTGCCCTAAGGGCGAATGTGAAGGTGTGAAAAAGAGTGGGAGAATTAGTAAAACAAAAGTGTAGGGTTAACAAAGTGGAGAAAAACATAATAGTGCATTGTACACCAAAGTGAAAAAAGAAGGAAAACATGCATTTATTTACATCTTCTACGATTTGAGGTAAGTGAATGTGTGGACTAGGACTGACCCACAGATCATTGTCCAATTTGATATCTCTATCTATATTATTGATTACGTTCTATATGTTACCCATCAAATTAACTTGTTTTTATATATTACCCATCAAATTAACTTGTTTCCTCCGACAAACTGAAATTTAGCTACTAATATGTATTCGAATAAGAAGAAAAAGTAAATAAATAATATTCATTTTCCTTCTCTAAAACTAAAAAAAAATGTAGGATGTAAAAAGTATTTAAAATATATGAAATAGCTATAAATTATTTGATGTAACATCGTAATATATGGACATATGTAATTATGTTCTTAATATTACACCTATGTTTATGATAAAATAATAATTAAATTAATAATGTTAGGCAAGAATAAAAAACATATGTATAAGCTTCTCTATACATTTATATTTTCATTTTATTAACAATTAGTATGACATAATTATCTCTTAAATAAATAAAGAAAATCAAATTATCATATTTTGGAGAGAGACATCACACGAGAGTTGTAGAGAAAATATCCTAATACCATATTAAACTTTCTTCAATGGTAAAAAAAAGAGATGTAAAAGAATAGAGAAAGAAAGTACCAAGACAATGAGAAAAACAAATGTGCAAATATAAAAAAATGAAATGCAAAAGAATATTCCTTAAATTATATTTCCTAGAAACAGAGTTAAATTCACAATCTTATAAAAAGAGTGAGTTAATAATAGATTGAGGAGACATAATGTAGCACCCCATTTAATTAATAACCATAATTAAAGGAAGCGTCACACAGATTAATATAGTAAGCATAGTTTTGGAGTATAAACGTTACTCCTTACATTTGTCCAAAAGAAACCGGAAGAAAACTTAGGCACACCACGATGCCGGTAACATAGTATCATAATGTATCGACAACATTTTGAGATAAAATCTAAAGACAAGACAACACATGGGTCATAGCCCTAAAAGAAAAGCCCAAGCAAAAGGAATTCAGCCCAAAGTAGGCTATGCAGCGGAGTCACCATTTCCCTGTTGGCCACGAGGATTTCTCACATCTGCTCACATCAATAAATTGATGATCATCGCAAAAAGAGAGAACCACACAAGCAAGACATACAACAAACAAAAGGGTAAGCTAGAGCAGAAAATGGTTTATCATACAGTTACATACAATTTCATAGTTCAATATGTATAAGCCAACCAATCATATTATGACTTGCAAACAGTACACTAAGACTCAGACACAACTCATCCGGATACATATAATTAGTCGGATTCAGCGGATACTTGCACTTGTGGTGGCTTTTACCACTCTATCGAGCTCATTGTTCCAGTGTCTATCCCCCACACACAAGGTTAGCCCTTAATGGTTTCCAGGCCTCTGCTACTCTCACCACTAGAGTCAGTACGCTCTATGTGAGACTAACTGACTCTTTAGAGTGTCAGGATGCAATCCTTACCTTGAATCCTCACCAAATTATATAGATGGGGCACCACCATGAACTCCCACTAACATGGGTCATGGAATTACGTCCCGACCAACTGAGGCACCTCCATGAAGTCTCACCTAGAAGCTCATGGAATTACGCCCTAACCAATGCACCACCACGAAACTATCATGGAATTACGTCCTAACCACATACAAATCATGCTTCACCAACCAAATAGGTACTTATCATGCATACCAATCTCATGCCAAACTTTATAACCAACCTTCATTCATATTCCATATCAAAACCATACCAAACTCATCATATTCGATCCATGAACCAATTCCATACATGCACATCACTCATTCCATGCTTTTAACATATTAATTCACCCAAAATGTGGCAAACATACAAGGACAGAGGAGAAAACAGAATCAACATGCACTCTTGCCCAACTCCTCACTCAGGCAGAAAGGTCTCGCTCAGGTGAGAGAGTCCTCTCGCTCATGCGAGCTCCTTTCGCCTAGGCGAGAGCTCAAAAAGGGGAACAGTGGCTTCTTGTGATCTCTCGCTTAGGCGAGACTACATCTCGCTCAAAACAGAAACTCGTCTCTTAAGCAATAGCTTGAGCAGGAAACCTGGGCAAGCCTCTATTAGTCTCGCCTAGGCGAGACGTAATCGCTTGGGCGAGAAAATCAATGCTCACCACTGTTCTCTCGTGCAATAGGCCAACAACACAACTCAAACGGATCAATAAGACATTTCATAAGCTCACAGCAGCATACAACCCATACAGTCATGAAATATGATTAAAGCAAGCATAAAAACCGATGATCAAGCAGAACCCTAACTTCCCTTACCTAGACAGACGCGAGCGAAGAGCACAGACACTCAACAAAGGGTTTTCTATAGCTCCAGGAACAAAGTTGCGAGCTGGAAATGTTGACACCTGAACCAAAAATGAGATTACTACAAGAACTCTAGTTGGAACCACCACAACAAAGCTAGAAAAGAGGAAGTATCAGTTGGAGGTAGACTTACGTGGAATAAATGGAGTTTTCCTAGCTCAAACGTAGAACGGAAGCCAAACCCTAACAGAGCTTGTTGGAAGGAAAAGAGAGAGTGAGACTATTGTTTTTTTTGAAAGGTGTAGAGAATGAGAGGGTTAAGACTAGTTTAGGGGTTTTGGGTACCCTATGGGTCAGCCTTTAGGCCCAAAAATTAAGGCCAATCCTTTTAACATAAGACCAGAAAAAGTAGATCTTACACATAAATGTTTTATATTTTTGTTTGTGTTCCTTTCATGAAAATTGTATAAATATTTTATGATTATCTGTACATTATAAAACTATTTTGAAAAACATTAAAGAATAATATAAATATTTGTTTAACTTTACCTAATGTAACTTTTATTAGAAGGTACATATATTAATATGTATTGTTAGTAGTTATTAAATTCAAGGAATCCTTACCGGAGATTATTTATAAGATATCTTTTGAATTTAGTTATTTTAATATGATATATTAAGAATGAATATATTAAGGTTAAGAGAACTTGGCCCATGAAGCCATATTCGAAGCCGTGACATAGTTGACCAGGCATGTCGCAATAGGAACATTTGAATTGCCACATAAATAGGTAGTAATTAACTAATCTATTATCAACAGGGTCTCTATCTAACTTCACTTATTTTGACGCTTTCTCCTTTAAGAAAATGGAAAAAGGGAAAACACTTAACTAAAGGTAATTAAGACATTACATTAATTTATCATTGATAAAAAATTATAAAAGGTGGTTGATAAATTAAACTATTGCATATTTTATTACGAAATAAATTGTTTTTGCTTAGTCTTTAAATTTTTTGACGGAAAGCTTATTAAAGGTCATCAAAAATTGTCAAATTGACTTATTATCCAAGGATGTACTTAAATCCATTCCTAGAATAAGTGTTATTTTATTTATATATTAAAAAGTGGGTTGAAAAAGTTCTATTCTCAAAACTTCACATAAAATAAGTTAGAATAAAAGTTTAAGTGAGTTTGGCAAACAAATATTTTTCAAAAATATATATAAATCTCTAAAAATTTTCTTAAATTATAGATTAATTCTTAAATATTTTATATGAAATATAAATTAGTCATTAATTAATTTCTATTAATTGCAATTTAGTAAAGCTTTTTATAATTATAATTTAGCTAATATATAATTAATATTTATAATTAAATATTTTTTATAATATTTTAATTTATTATTTTTAGGTGGTCATTACATTGTTTGTTCTGTTATTATAGTTAAATTTTCTCTTTCTATATTAATTAAATTTAAATATAATTAAAAAAACTATATTTTCTTATGTCAAATATAAGGAAATTTCTTTTATTAAAAATCTGAGATATATAAAAAAAAGAAAAAGTAGTCGTGTATTTCAAATAATAAATATTTATATAACCACTCTTATAATTAACTATACTTAAAATATCTATCACAACAACCAAAAGATCTGGTCCAGCCAGTCATAAATAGTTTGATTCTTTAAACACAGGTTTATTTGTATTACATTTTATAAGAACAAAGAATCTTTTATAATTGAGATAAGCATTTTTTTTTGGTATTGATCTAATTTATTTATTTTCAAAATAAACATTTTCAGCATACTTTAATATAACCGAATTTTGTCTTCTTTTCAAATAAGCTATTTCTTTCCAAAATTACATCTTTTTAAAAAACAATTATTTTAAGTTTAAATAAACTTATCCACAATTAGACATTAAAAAAAAAAAAAAAAAAACGACACCATGGAAACTAAAATAACTCATTATTCTCATTATTGTTCTTATTGCAATAGCAAGTACCAACCATATCAGCAAGTACCAGCTAGAAAATCATCACAGACGACTAAAATCTAAAAGAAAAAGAAAATAAAAGAAAACTCTGAGAAGACAAAGCAAAGCGTTGAACATTCAATAATGGAAGACGTAGATGTTGTACTCAGTGGTAGCATCACCGGTGGTAGGGTCAAAGTGATAGGTCTTAGCATGAGCGTAACCTGTAGCAAACTTGAAAACCCCACTTCCACCAACCACAGGCAACTCTTTCTGTTCATCGTAAGCCACGTTCCTCCCCACGATAGTTAAGCTGCTCCCGTTGTACTTTCCTTCCGTCAAGACGAAGTTCATCACCATGAGGAGAGTAACCTGCGACTGCGACGTCAGGGCGTAGATTCCTTCGGATCTTCCCACAACCTTGGAGCTGAGTTCGGGTCCGACGGTCAGGGCGTTGTCGGTGACGGTGACGGAGCCGAAGGAGGTGGTGGTGTTGTACTTGGGGATTGCCGGGATGATGTTTATGGCGGTGGCGTTGGAGCCGCTGATGACGTCCTGCCAGTAGAGTCTAAAGTGGCTTAGGGTTTTTTTCTTGTTGAGGCCAAGGGATTTGGGATCCACTGTGCCCACGTAGCCGGTGTCTTCTGCTTGGATGGTGGCGACGGTGAAGGAGAGAAGGAACAGTGTGAGGAGCAATTGGGTGGCCATGGTTGTTTTGATTAAGGTTGTCGGTTTTGTGATTGAAGTGTAAGTGAATGATGAGAGTTGGGAGAGAAGGAGCATATATATATATATATATATAACAAGAAGAGGAAGGTGGTAGGGAAGGAGATGAAGTAGGTGTACATTCTGGACTTTTTCTTAGTTCTTCATGAGAATTAATTTTATTGCAGGAGACTGGATTACTGGATAGTTTTTTTTTATGAATTATTTAATGTAATTTAAATCAAAGTTTGAATGTCAAATAGTACATAAATATTTAAGATTTGTATAATATATTATTTTACTATTTCATGTTTAATAAAAGAAAAATATAATGACAATTATTCTTAATATATATGGGATGAATATGTTTGAGTTTTAAAGGTGTCTGTATTTTTTTGTCCTATTAGATAAAATTTAATAAAACCTTGTTTTACGCGGATTGTTAAAATACAATTTGAATATTGATTGAAAAAATATCTAATATTTTACGAATCAAATGAATCATTCAACGTGTCTTATGCAATGAGAATGGGAAAAAAAACATAAGGAGAAAAATATGTGTAAATAAAGTATGTATAAACATTAAAAGCAATAGAAAAATGAATTAGTCTTAGGGTTACATATTTGTTAATGCTTCAAGAGGAATCCTAATAGGACATGGTATAACAACCTCAATTAGTCTTGTTATGATATTCTAATATATTCTTATACCTTAATAAGTTATTTTAAGTTTAATTTAATTTTACAAAGATAGTTTTTAAAATTTATGTATAATTTTGTCTTATTTTTAGTTAAGGAAGAATTTTCATTACATACTAAGTTTTAATGATATAATATTTATATAAAACCATCACTTTATTATAATAAAATTGCTTGTATTTATTTTTGAAAAGAGCTTTTAATTAAATAAGTAGATTTTTTCAGTTTTTATTAGCTATTTTATTTAGTCCTTTTATTTTTAAAAATAAATTTTATTGACTTTTTAAATAAGTGATTTTTTTAAATGGACATTTTAAAAATATTTATTTAAATTTAAATAAATTGAGTCAATATTATCACGTTTTTAAATTAAAACATTAAACATAATAATTTATTGATGATATATTCATGAATCATAACTTGAAGGATTCCATCTGAATAAAAAAAATGTCTAATAAAATAAAAGAAGGTTAAAAGTTCGTTAGGAAACCATATAAAAGTTCATCATATTAAAAAGGTGCAGGGCAAAACAAACGAAAATATAAATATCATCATCAGGTCACATAAATTAAAATTGTTTGTCATTATTTTAATCTTCAGGTCAACAGATTTGACTGTACCTACTACGAGTTAGCTAGCCAAGTTACATTAAAAAAAAATTTAGATGGGATTAATTCAAACAAAAATAATTTCGAACTTAAATTTTATTAAGTTAATTCATATTTTTATCAAGTTAGTTGATTAGTTCATCAACGCGCTTAATATGAATACTAAAATACAACTCATCATAACTCTAGATTATGTAGTTTCAGAACACTTAACTTTATTTTCTTTTGGAAGAGAACTATGATACATGAATGATACTTAATTATGTTCAATGACTACCACTTGAAAAATTAATTCATTTGATGAAAAAACCGAAATTGATGCTAAAAACACCGGTTTAATTGTGGTAGGAACAATTTGTAAATCAGAAAATGAAATATATTTATTGCCGGTGTTTTAACTACGATGACAACGTGTGAACACGTGAAGGAATATTGGTAAATAATAGATCTTTACAGGGATGCCAATAGAATATTTATTTTACTATTTTTATCTATATATATATATATATATATATATATATATATATATATATATATATATATTTCATAATGTAACGTTCCATTAAATAATAAAATAATAAAATGAAAACATTACACAGAATAATATAAGAAGCAAGATCAATGGAGTATAACATCACTCCTACATGTATCCAAGGTACTTAGAAGAAAGTAATCGAGGCACACCACGATGTCGATACAAAACAGAGTAAAGGATCTAAAGTATTCAAAATACAGTTCTAAGATAAGAGAATAGATGGGCCACAGCCCTAACAGAAGACATAACGAGCGGAATCCAAATCCAGATGACTAACCAGCGGAATCATCATTTCCTTGTTGACCACGAGGAGTTCTCGCATCTGCTTACATCAATAAATTGATAATCATCGCAAGGAGAGAAAACCATACAAACAAAAGGGTAAGCTAGAGTAGAAAATGGTTCTTCATACAGTCACATACACTTTCATAATCCAAAATGCATATGTCAACCAATTATGTTATGACCTGCAGACAATACACTAAGACTCGAGACACGACTCATTCGGATACATATAATTAGTCGGATTCAGTGGATGCTTGCACTTGTGGTGACTTTTACTGCTCTACCAATCTAATTGTTACAGTGTTTCATCCCCCACACACAAGGTTAGTCCTTAAAGTGTTCCAGACCTCCTACTACTCTCACCACTCGAGTCAGTACGCTCTATGTGAGACTAATTGACTCTTTAGAGCGTCAAGATGCAATCCTTACCTTGAATCCTTACTAAATTATATAAATGAGGCACCACCATGAACTCCCACTAACAAGGGTCACGAAATTATTGCTTGACCAACTGAGGCACCACCATGAGATCTCACCTAGAGATTCATGAAATTATGTCCTAACCAATGAGGCACCACCATGAAACTATCGTGAAATTATGTCCTAACCAAACCAAAACCATGTTTCCATCCATCAATATAACATTATTGCTCATACCAAATCCATGACCACATATATAACCAACCATTCATTTATATTCCATACTAAGATCATGCCACACACATCGATCACCACCCATAAACCATCTTTACTCATGCGTATTCACCCACCTCATGCTTTAACATAGTAATTCAATCAAACATGTGCCAAACATCCAAGAACAGAGAAGTAACAAAACAAGAATGCATTCTCGCTCAGCTCCTCGCTCAAGCAGAAAGGTCTCGCTCAGGTGAGAGGGTCTCTCGCTCAAGCGAGCTCCTTTCGCCTGGGAGAGAGCTTGAGAAGTGGGGAACAGTGGCTTGCATGTTCTCTCGCTTAGGCAAGACCTCCTCGCCTGAGCGAGATAGACTCTTGCTCAAAACAGGACCTCGTCGCCTGAGCGACAGCTCGCGCAAACAACCTGGGCGAGTTGCTGCTAATCTCGCCTAGGCGAGACAAGCTCGCTTAGGCGAGAAAACCAAAACCCTCCAATGTTCACGCAGGCCAACACCAATAATCAACCAGAGCAAAGCACATATCACGTTCATAACATTTTACATACCACACATACATCAGAAATACGAAACATACCCAAAAATAGGTAAAGATCAATTTAAACTAAGAAACCCTAGCTTCCCTTACCTGGAAAGAGCTAAACAAACAACTCTGACACTTAAGCGAATGAGTACGAAAGTTCCTGGAGCATATTTAAGAGATGAAAACCCTAATACAGATGAGGCACGAGATTACTACACGGAACCCTAACAATAATCACGAAGAACCAAACCAGAGAAGAAGAGTATGAGTTGACGAACAACTTACGTGAGCAGAAACGAGATCGGGCTAAACTTGAATCTGACTGTACTCCAAACCCTAGTAGAGCTCTGAGGAGAGAAAAGGAGAGTAAACAAGGTACTATTTTGCAAGAATGGCAGAAGTGAGAGGAGTTTGATTGCCCTAGGCCCATTAGATTTTGGAGCAGCCCTTAAATATTGGGGCTGAAATAAGAGAGTCTTACACATAACACACTATCAGTGACGATAACGAGTTTTCTTTAACACACACATATTCATATTTAATATTTTTTTTATTATTGATAGTAAATACCTTTAGGTTATTTTTATTGAAATTCAGAATATCCATTAGAAGAAAACATCATATAACAAGTCTTTCTTTTTCTTTATACAAAGTTACATTTACATGGTAAAACTATTATATTAATAAATTAATAAATTATTTTTTAGGCTAAAAAACATTTAAATTATAGAAATATTATATTTGTCTATACGCGCGCACGTGTTTGACAGGTTTTTATTACTAGAAATTTTTCCACACTCTCATCAAATTGTGTTGACTTGGTCATAGCTTTGATTTAACAACATTTGAATCACTTAATAATCAAAATAATGTTGAAAATAATAGGTAAAAGAATGTTTAAATAAATATGAGTTACGTCATGCTATTTTTTTCATAAATTATTGAACCATAATTAATTTTTTTACTGAACCGTATTTCAAATTTATGCTAATACAAGTGTTCATATTTAATATATGATCACACTATCTGAACACGATACTACTTTTATTGTTTTTCACCATATCTAAACCAAACTTTCCAGAGTTGAACTGGAAAAGTAAACTTCTAGAAGAAGATTATTTTTTTGTTTTTCAAAATAATAGCTAAGACCTAAGAGACCATTTTTATTGTTTTTACAATTAAATATATAGTTATAATAACCAATCATAGCTAAATTTCGTTGGCATACCATGAAATTTCAACCATGAACATTCCACATCATCCTACAAAGACAACAACGTCGAAACATAACACTTGTTAATTCAATAATTGAATAATCAACTTCAAAGAGAATACTAATTACTATAAATTTCATGCATGATAATGACTATATTGCATTACTAGTTGGTCATACACGGTATAGAAAATATTAAGGTTGTGTTTGGATCAAGAGATAGATTTGAAGAATAGATTTGGATGTATTTAAGTGAATTTAGAGGTGAAAATAATGTTGTTTGGATTAAAGGAAAATACAGTGTGATTTGAGTGAGCTTATGAGGAAAGTTTGTGTATGATATAATAGATAAGATGTATTAAAAAAAGTTTTAGTGGATAAAATTAGATAATTATTATTTTATTTTTGAGGATAAATTGCATATAAATTTAAATGTAAATAGCATAAATTATATTAAAATGGGATTAAAGTTGTTATTTTAAATTAAAAGAAATTGCAAAAAATATATTTAAATTAGTATAGCTTTGTAGGAAAAAAAATTCAATTATTTCTTGAATAATAATTTTATATTATTATTACAACTATTTTTAACAACATTAATATTAATCAACCTATTTAGTATAGAAGATTTAAACGAGAAACTTCATAACTATTGTAAGGCCTTGTTTTCTGCCTTAGTGTTTTATGGGCTGCCCTTAACCTAATGGGCATAAAGGCTGGCCCAAGGAGTAAAAAGTTAACGTACCCTAATCTGCCCTAACAGTCTCACTTTCCTTCACTCTCAAAAATAGTACACTTCTTGCCTCCTTGAGCAGCTAGGACGCTCTGCTAGGATTTTGCCGCCAACATTCTTCGAGCTAGCCCAAGCCAGATTCCAACCACGTAAGTCAACTTTGATCTCTTACGTCACCGTTAGGCAAACTTTTACCGTTAGGGTTAGTAGTAACTCGTGCTTATTCTGTATTACCGATTGTTTCCCAGCTCTTTGGCCACCTTAGGACAGTCGTGCTCGCTGCGTGCATATTGGGGGTTTCCGCTTAACTCTTTCAGGTAAGGGAAGCTAGGCCTTTCTGTATTTCCCTTGGGATCTGCATATTTTATGAGCTTGTGATGATTTGATGGTCTGTATGAGAATATGAGTGGTTGGGAATGCATTTTTGAACTGTTGGATGTGTGTGGGTGGCTGTTACTCGAGGAAATAGTGGCAAGTGCTGGTTTTCTCGCCCAGGACTCTGTCACTCAATTGTCGCCTAGGCGACTTGCGTTCTTTTTTTTAGCGAGGTGTGCTCTCGCCTGGGCGAGAAGGGACTCGCCTGAGCGAGACCCCACTGAGTCACATGTGCCCTTGTCGCGCTCTCGCCTAGGCGAGATGGA
>Ga0209589_1005686_pt1 | contig 21066 bp, 6 predicted proteins | sample CowpeawhiteBW_FD_187525 | JGI IMG/M metagenome (GOLD analysis project Ga0209589, IMG submission 187525) | Root nodule microbial communities of legume samples collected from California USA - Cow pea white BW (SPAdes) (version 2) | ecosystem: Host-associated > Plants > Roots > Nodule | place: USA... | reverse complement strand
TTGAAAATATTTGCTGCATAGGCCTGAGGGGTATCCACTGGTGTAGAAGAAGAAGCTTGTTGTTGCAATGCTGGGCAAGAGTCTGTAAAATGATCAACAGATGTACAAAGGCCACAAACTCTTGCAGATGGAGCTCTCTAATTGGAAGCAAGTTGGTTGACTAGTGTGGTAAGAGCATCAATCTTAGTTTACAACTTCTTCGTGTACTCGGTTGCCCCTACATCATGAACACCTCTAACAACTATGGCATCACTCCTTGTGCCAAATTGTTGAGAATTTGAAGCCATGTTCTCTATTAGTCGTCTGGCTGCAGTTGGGGTTATGTTACCAAGGGCACCACCACTTGCGGCATCAATCATATTTCGATCCATGTGGTGCAAGCCTTCATAAAAATACTGCAGAAGGAGATGTTCAGAGATCTGATGGTGTGGGCAGCTTGAACTGAGATTCTTGAACCTCTCCCAGTACTCATAAAGGGTCTCCCCAGATTGCTGCTTGATGCCAGAAATCTCCTTTCTTATGGCTGTTGTCCTTGAAGCAGGAAAGAACTTGGCAAGGAACAATCTCTTCAGGTCATCCCAGCTTGTGATGGACCTGGTTGCTAGGTAGTACAGCCAGTCTTTCGCATTACCCTCCAAAGAATGAGGGAAAGCCTTCAAGTACACATGGTCCTCTTGGACATCTGCAGGTTTCATGGTGGAACAGACGACATGAAACTGTTTCAAGTGTTTGCACGGGTCCTCACCTGCAAGACCATGAAACGTTGGCAACAAGTGTATTAAACCAGTTTTCAGTACATATGGAACTTCCTCCTCAGGGTATTGAATGCATAAACTATCATAAGTGAACTCTGGTGTAGTGAGCTCACTCATGGTTCTCTCATGAGGTGGAGGAGGTTGAGCCATGTTATCAGTATGAAAATCAAAATGCTCAGAATAAACAGAATGCTCAGAATGCTTAGAATGCAAAGAATGAGGAGTGTCAGGAATGTGATAAGAGTCAGAAGAATCAAGAAAAGTTACTGAATATTCAGCATGCAAAGATGGATTCCTAAGATGCCTACTTCCTCTGTGGAATGTCCTATCAATCTCAGGGTCAAATGGTTGTAATTCACTTGGGTTTCCCCTAGTCATGAAGCAAAAAGCATTAATTGTGGTGATATTGGCATAACATAGGGTATAACTACAAGTATACTGAAACGACCTCGAAATGACTTGAAAATTGGTAGGATATTCCTTTGAGTGGTCAAACAGAAGCACAAAAAAAATCAGATCAAAAGTCAAAGCACAAGTATTTTTAACAATTTTTTAAAAGTGGAAAAAATGAAGAAAAATCACAAAAAACATTGCTGAAATGTAGAAAACGGCATTTTCTGGAGAATCGGAGTTTGCAAACCGGCAAAGCGAGTTCCACCAAGGTGGGAAATCAAATTCCACCCCAAATGCATATAAAATAATAGTGAATCTGACAACCAGAGCAAAAGTTATGGTCCTCTGAAGTTTCACTAAAAATCAGTCCAAAATTTTTTTGAATCTCTTAACTCAGACCATACCAACTGCTCCAGCTATTTTTCCTATCAAGATCAATGTCTTAGAAGTGGGGGAAAAAAATTTCAAGTCAAAACAAGCACCGTAGCATCCAAAACAAAAATCCAGAAGTTAAATGCCAGATTCGGACACTATTCACTACTACTAATAACACTATTCATTCGCTGCGACACTATTCACTACACTACACAGAGAAACACACAGGTCTGCTAGGGTTTTCTTTGCCCTTTCACATTTAAGCCAAAACTGATTCTACCCAAAAAAATTAAGATTTAATTCATGTCTATCAAGGTTTGAACCCATGACCACTCACTCACAATTCAAGTGCACCACCAACTCAATCAATCATGTTTAGTGACCACCATCAAAATCCTAGGATTATACCATCACTTAGCAAAATCAATATATATTATCAAAATATTAATTAATAAATTAATAACACACAATTACCATACATAGGACTCGAACCCAAGTCCTCTCACATAATCAAGTACTCTCAACCACTTAAGTTAGTACTTTTTCACATCACACCATGTACATTTAATGACATCAAAGTTACCACCACCTGCATTTATTAATTAATTAATTTCATGGGTCTTACAAGCACTATTACTGCTCATAGAACTAAGTTGGACTCGAGAGCTAGTCCTAATATGTTTTTGGGCTATAAACCTAATACAAAGGGGTATTTTATGTTTAATATGGTTCATCATATCAGATATGTCTCTAGGAATGTTATTTTCCATTAGAATACGTTCCCTTATCAAAGTAATAATCAATGTATTGATATTGCCCAACCAAGTTCTTTGCCTCTACATGACAATTTTCACAATACTCTAAATCGTGATTCTCTTTCTGCTTCTTGTGATAAGATGATCAACAAGTTGTCCATATTGATCATAATAGTGTTAATGATTTAATTTCTATTAATACTCATGTTGTTGGGGTTAGAAATCCTCTTTCATATCTCAAAGACTATTAGGTAACCATAAATTCCTTTAACAATGGTAAGGTTTCTCCTATTAGATATCATATCTCTGAATTCATGAGTTATGACGGGTCATATTTGAATTTTAAACATGTTATTCTTGTCATTGATATTGATCGTGAGCCTAAAAACTTTCATGAAGCTTGTAATTATCCTCATTGGAGAAAAGCTATGAATGATGAGATTAATGATTTAAAAAATAATCAGACTTGGACTTTGACTAATTTACCTAATGACAAATCTGCAATAAGCTATAGATTGATATATAAATCAAAGGTGAAGTTGATGGCATTATAGATATGTATAAAGCTAGGCTTCTTGTTAAAAGATATACCTAATTAGAAGGCTAAATTTTATTGACACCTTATCCTTTGTTGCCAAACATACCACAATTAGGCTCTTATTTGCTATTGTTGTCTATCATAATTGATATCTCAAACAACTTGATGTCAATAATACATTTTTACATGGTGAATTATATATATATATATATATATATATATATAACAACTTCCTCCAAGCATGTGTAGTAGTTATTCTAGTTAGTCTCTTTATAGACTAAGACAAGCCTGCAGATAATGGTATAAAAAATATTCACTTGTCTTCTTTCACAAGGCGGCTACACTAGGTCTACTAGTAATCATTCCCTATTTTCTTAAGAAACTAAAATTTGTAAAATTGTTGCTCTTATTTATGCTGATGATGTGATTTTGGCTGGAAATAATACAAATTAAATTGGTACTTTAATTGTTCTTCTTAATGGAGCTTTCAAAATTAAAAATCTTGGAAAATTAACATATTTTCTTAATCTATAGGTTACTAGAAATGAAAATAAAATACATTTATGTCAAAGGCAAAGGTCCTTGAAGATGCGAGAATGACTAATTTTGCTCCAACTGCCACTTTTATGACTCGTAAAGTAACTATTGATATGGAAGAAACCATCTCCGCCTTTATCTTATAGAAGACTCATAAGAAGGCTTATCTATTTGACTAATACTCACCTTGATATCACCTATGTTGTTTACCAATTGAGGCAATTAGTGTTCATCGTTAGGTTGCTATGAGAATCTTGAGGTATTTGAAGCAAACTCTTAAAAGAGGTATCTTTCTTGCTTTTAATAGTGAAGCTTAACTTAAAGGTTATAGTGACTCTGATTGGGCGACTGTGTAGAGACCAAAAATTTCATCACAGGATACATCAACTATTTTGGAAGCTCTCCTATTTCTTGGTGTTCAAAGAAGCAACTTGTTGTTTCTAGGAGATCTTCGGAGGCTGAATATAGAGCATTGACTGCCATCATTTACGAAATCCAATGGCTGAAGTATCTTTTTGACGACATTGGTACTACTCATAAAAGTCTTGCTTTGTTGTAATGTGATATTCAATCTGTTGTCCACATTGCATCGATTTGGTTATGCATGAGAAAACAAAGCATATTCAGATAGTTTGCTAATATGTGAGGGCGAAAATTAATAATTTTTTTACTTAAGTTTTTGTCTATATAAACCAAAGCTTGTTATATCCTTACTAAGCTTTTGCAACATGCTAAGTTCAATAATATATGTTCCAAGTAGGAAATGTTCAATTTATACTCCCAGCTTGAAGGGCTCTTAACCTTAGTTAGTTTTTGGTTAGTTTTTTTTGGTTAACCTTAGTTTGTTTTTCTTTTATTTCTATTTTTCCTTGTAGAAAGTGTGATATATAGTTTGACTTTTTTCCTTTTCTTGTATAAAAAAAATACATTATTCCATAATACATTCACTTGATTGTTTCTCTTTACATTTTTTTTATTGTTTTGGTTCCCTATTAAAAATAATAATAATAGGTATATAATTGAAAAATGATTAAGTAAATGACGATCTTAAAATTGTTTTGAGATGTGAAAAATGATTTATAGGTATATAAAAATTTGAGAATTAAATACATAAAATATAAAAAATTTTAAAAAATATTTATTTATGTATTAATTTATATTATTAAAATTGGGACGCCAAGAGCTCCGCCACTTATAAGGGTCAAGAGTACGGATGACAATGGGGCAGGACGGGGACGGGTTTCGCTATCCCATACCCATCCCCGCAGAAAAAATTCATCCTCATCCCCATACCCAAACTCAACGGGTATCAAACTTTTGTCTCATCCTCATCCCCACCGAGTAACGAGTATAATCTCGTACACATACCCGTACCCGTGTTCTAACTACTTCAATATTAATTTTTATAAAAGAAAAAAAAATTAGGTAAAGAAAACATAATATTATCAAATATTCAATATTAGTAGGATGATTCTTTCGTATCAAATACTTTGAAATAAATTATAATTGTTTACATTTTAGATTAGAATACTAAATAAAATTTCATGAAAGCCAAAACATTTATTAAATTTGCAAACTACAAACATTAACGAAACTTAGTTGATAAAATTAAAAAATATTTAAAAAAAATATAAAAGAAAAATAAATATTCAAATTAAAATATATTTTAAATGTTTGTTTACTTCAATTTTTTAAATTTTAATGATCTCTTTTTTATATACTAATAAAAGTTATAACACATCACTTGATCAAAATAACACAAAGAACAAATAATAAACATAATAATAAAATTTTGACATAGATTTTGTATCTTTTGAACTTCAATATATGTTTGATAGTGACAAAAAAATATTCACAGCAATTACATTAAATTTTTATATTGTAGTAAATAAAATTTATTTATACAATTAAAGTAAAAAAATTACAGTATGATTAGTAATGAGTTAGAAAATAAAAATAATTAGATAGAATATATCGAAATATTATTCTACATGATGAAAATAAACAATAAATAAAAATATTAAAAAATTAACAAATGTGTGTCTCAGAAATAATTTGAGAGACTATTAAAAGAAATCGCACAAAAGAAATCAAATGTATAATTAAGGGTATGATAAGATGAAAAATACCTCAGAGATCTAAGAAAACTTTTCAACTATCAACATATATACTCAATGGTGGAAAAATAACGAAAATTTTTTTAACGAAACAAAAGAGTTCTTCAAATTAAACAAAAATTAATAATAAGTAAATATTTTTTTTAGATTACCTAAAATTGAGAGTATAAACATTCTCGTGTGAAAGGAAAATATACAATAAATAAAAATATGTAAAAAATAATAAAAATATTCAAATGTGAGGCATACAAAATTTTTAATTAACATACATCATTTTAACATAATTACATAAAGGTTATAATAAGATGAAAAATATATTGGAGATGCGAATGAATTTTATGACAAACCAAATAATTAGAAGAAATAAAAAATAGAAAGTATATATATAAATAAATAAATAAATATATAAATAAATATATATATATATATATATATATATATATATATATATGGTTACTTAATTAATTGTGAATATTTTAATTAATAATTTAAACGAGGAGGGAGATATGGAGGGGACGGGTATTATGGCGGGGATATGTACATCCCCATACCCAATTGAAAAAGTCGGGATTCTCCATACCCACACCCATACCAATCAATGCGGGTATTCTCCGTTAAAACGATGACAGGTTCGGACAATACCCACGGGTCGGATTTATTTGCCATCTCTAATCAAGAAGCTATATAATTTAATATAATTTATTAAAGCTTTAGTGGCCGACCCTTAGTACACTCCTTTTGATTTTAGCAATTTATTCTGATTTACAAGGATGAGTTAATTGACTTTAGAAATTCATAATTATCACCTATCTGTCCTACTTTCTTTGTTTTCACATGGATATGGTTCATTTTTTCGACTATTCTATTTTATCAAATTGATTTCTATCCAAGATATATATATATATATATATATATATATATATATATATATATATATATATATATATATATATATATATATATTATTTTAATTAGACTAAACGAAACTTCCAGATTGTAGAACCCAGAATTAAATGAATTAGATTAACTTTAGGTTTTACTCTAAAAGAAAAAATTATATCATTTTAATAAAATTAAAGAAACAAATCTTTTTTCATTAATGTACTAAATCCACCAATTATATGATTATATTAAATTTAGGTTTTATTTTTAGTTTACCGATAAAATTGTATGGAAAAAATGTATCCATAATGTATACAACAATAAAGGAAGATGTTAAGATAAGAGTTAAAGTATATATATATATATATATATATATATATATATATATATATATATATATATTGATATAAAATTAAGAAAATATTCAACTGTGAATTATCATATGATTTTTCTTTTATTTGGCATAAAAAGTTAATATGTATAAATAATAATATTTAGGATGTCACAATTTATATACATTAAAAAGTTAAAATATACTAGAATTCTTGATAAATGATATATATATATATATATATATATATATATATATATTTGAAATTACACTGTTCTCTTAAATATTATTTAGTATTACTTTTTGCCTTACATATTATAATAAATTTCAATTGAAAACAATTAGGTAGATTGAGAGTTGGAAACAATTATTTGCTTTGTTAATATTGTTTGTTTATTCACAGGTTGTGACGTTCTTTTATGGTGCATTTTTACACTAATAGGATGAATTTGTTGACACGAATTTAGTAATACCGTCAATAATAAGTTATTATTGAAGGAAATTAGTGGCAAATGTTCACTTTTTATTTATCGATAAAACTTTTCATCAGTAAATGAGTTTGGTAATTGTGAATTAATTATATATCGATAATATTTGTTGATGAGGTTATTGTAGTTGTTTATCGACGGATGCCCATTGTTGGTAATTAAGTCAAAAAATTAAAATCAAATTTTGATATTCAAAGGAAGTGTTTCCTTCCTTCTCCATTTCGCAAAAAACCTCGTTTTCCCTGATCAGAACTTTTCAAAAATTCATCTAAAATTCGTCTTCTTCTATTTTTGGAAGGAGTTATTGGACAGAATCAAGGTGTGTGAGAACCAAGTCTCTATTACCACAATGTAATTTGTTAACACCATATTAATATGGAAAGATGAAACTAAGAATATTGTTACTAGCAGTGATGGAGCATAGTTGAAGTAGGGAGGGCCGCGGCCCCCAACTTTTTCAATTTTTTAATTTTTTAATTTTTTTAAAAATTATATATGTTTAAAATTTGTTAAATTATTTATATTTAAAAATTTTTAAATATAAATCTTTTTAAATTAGATAATAGTATATTGAAAAGTTAATAAAAATAAAATTAGGTATTTTTTATTTCTATTATAGAGTATAACATTTAATGTCTATAAATTGTAAAATATAAAATCAAATATAATAAAGAAAATAAATTATTAAGATAATATTTTATTTTTTATTCTAATTGTCTTTTTTTTTCACATGTTGTATTTATCTTTCATCTTTACCTAATTTTATTTTGTTATATTACAAAAAGAAAAGTTAAAAAAAAATTATTATCTCTCTCCTTATTTTTTATATCTTCTCCTTCCATTCTTAAAAAAGAAAAAAGGAAATTTTCTTTGATCTCACTTGGTAGTGAAATATGTTTAATATCTAGCACTATCTTTTTATCTCATGACCTTTTTGTATATATTTTTTTATTGACAATTTTTAATTATGACTTGTTTATCATAATATTTTAGTAATTATGCCTCTCAATTATTGGTTATATTATGATAAATTATCTTTTAGTCTTAAACTTGTTTTTTAAATAAGTATATTAATAAAAAAAAAGAATAAATTCATTTTTTAAAATTGATAAAAAAGCAATGAAGATTAAAACATGACAACATGGTTGCTCATCGGATGGACAATCCGTTAGTATAGTTTGTTTTATAGTTATATCTATAATAAAGTATTATTCATTTTCATTGAATGGGTGACAATAATATTAAATATATAAATTTTAGGGTTAAATATGTTTTTGATCCCTCAAGTTTTAGTAAATTTTGGAATTAGTCCCTCATCAAAACTTTATACCAATTTAGTCCTTCATCTTTTAAAATGCGTGAATTTAGTCCTTTTAACCAAATTTTGTTAAGTTTATTTGACATTTCAAGCGCATTTCATGATAGTAATTAAGTTAACATTGAAACAAAAATGTGTCAAACAGTATAAATAATTTAAATACTATCATGAAATGCGCTTGAAACGTCAAAAAAATTTAACAAAATTTGGTTAAAAGGACTAAATTCACACATTTTGAAAGATGAAAGACTAAATTGGTCAAAAGTTTTGAAGAGGGACTAATTCCAATTTTCGTTGAAACTTGAGGGACCAAAAACATATTTAACCCTAAATTTTATGTTAAAATGCTTCGTTGGTTCTGTTTCTGTATTTTTATTAGTCTCAATTAGGTCCTCATTTTTGTTAGTCCTCGTATTTTTATTAGTCTCAATTAGGTCCTCATTTTTGTAAATTAGTATCAATTAGATCATTTCCGTTAGTAGATAACCAACACCATTAAGTAGGTACCACGTATATTAAGTAGATAACTAACATCATTTAGTAGATAACTAGATATTGAGTCTAGAGTCATGTATATTATACTGTGTTATGGGAGCTTAATTAATTATGACGAATGTGATAAGTTATGAGTTATACATATTATTGAACTACATGATTTCTCTTAATTAAGTTAGCTTACCCTTCTTGCCATGTTGTTTCCTCTGTGTGTTTTCTCTTTTTGCAATAATCACCTATTTTGGTGTGAGCAGATACAAGTGCAGGCGAAGATACTCTCCTCCTCGATAGGAGTTGAACTGTGACAGTGGATATCTAGTAGTAGTTTCTATTCTATGTTCCATTTAAACCTTGGGTGTGTTTGTTAACCCTTTTCTAGTATCGGCTGTAAATAGAACTAGTTCGTTTATAGTTATTTGGATGAGTGTATTGGTAATATATATATATATATATATATATATATATATATATATATATATATATATATATATATATCAGTCCCCTTCTTACTATCTATTTTGGGTTATTATGATATAATATTTTATTTAATAGTGCAAAAGCTATTAAATGGGATGTTACAAACTGATACGTGACACTAACATTGATACGTGAAACGATGTTGACTTGACACAAAATAATTTTTTTAATTGAAAATATTAAAAAAATATTAAAAAAAACTATGAATTTGGCATGCAATATTTATAAATGTTAACTATTTAAATACCATTAATAAAAATGATGAAATTGATCAAAATTGACAAAAATTAAAACTTAATTGAACGTCCATCAAACTAAGGATCAAAATTGAACTAAGGTGATAATATAAGAATAAAATAAATATTTAATTTTTTTAAAAAACTCACAACTTTCATAATTTCCTACAAGAAAAGAAAAAAATTAATCAAGTTTAATCTATCTATAGAAAGTTTGTCAACTTTGTAAAGAAAAAAAAAAATTCCAAAACTTCATTTTCCCTGTCTAAATACGTGACTTTCTCTTTGTGCCAAATTAAGACATCTTGTCAAATCATCTTTTTTGGATGATACACTTTTTAATAATAAACTTCTAAAAAACACAAGTATAACACTTGTAAAATATTAATGGAGAATGATACTTTAATGACTCTTTTTATTAAGATGATATTTTTTTTAAGTAATTTTACAATATAAAGAAGAAAAAAAATTAAAAAGTCACTTAAAAAATATTATTTTCGTAGTTATTAAAAAATTATTTTCCAATATTAATAGGTAAAAAATAGCAATAAGTACAATAAATTGACAAAATTAAACACAACTTAAGAAAAAAATAAATAGAAATAACCAGAAAACATAAAAATGTTAATAGTTTTTAATAAATATTAACTCAAGTGCATCAATTTACAGAGTAATATGTCTTTTGTTAGAAATAAAATTAAGTTAAAAAAGAAAAAAAATTACAAAAAAAAAATAAAATTAATTAAACCAAATTGATGAATTGTTTAATAAAAGAACTATCATAAAATTTTTTATAACAATATCTAAAAATAAAAATCATATTTAACCCTAACCTTAATAACTTGTATTAAGAATCATCATGCGTAGCGGCATAGCATTGGATACCATTATGAACAAAAATCATCTAATAAAAACTCCCTTGTGTTAAGAACCATGGCATAGCATCGGATACCACTTTGAACAAAATAATTTAATAAAAAATCCCTAAAGAATCATATAGTGGCATAGCATCTACCACTATAATACAAACAATTTTTGTCAGAATATTATAACAACAAAATAATTCAGCATCATCCAAAAGCAATTCTGTGGTAACGCAGTACCTGGTACTTTATTTCATCAAATTAAAATTTACTATTTACAGACGTAGTAATATAAAATTCTTAATTATATATATATATATATAATACAAAAATAAATTTCAAATATTTAAATTTGTTAGAAAATTAAAATAAAATAAATATAAATTATAAAATATATTATTATGGACGGCAAATATTAAAATAGAGATAATAAAAATAAAACCCCTAATTGTATGTGTTGCATAAGTACGGAAACTGTAATAAAATTGAAGCATAGAATCAAACAGGTTATCTCTCTCATTCGTTCCTCTCTTCTTCGCCAATATGCAAATAACATAAGCATAGAATCAAAGCTTATCTCTGTTATCGGTTCTATCTTTTCTTCACCAATATGCAAATAACATAAGTATAGTACGATAGAAGGTTTTGAAATACAAGTCTGAAACTTTAAAAGCAGATAGAAATGGATAAATTGGAAACCTCATAAGTGCTCTCAGTTGAGCTTGAAACCGTCGAAACACTGGGATCCCTTACCGTTATTATTGAAGGAGTGGAGAGTTCCGCCTTGGGGCGCACGGTTTTGTAAGATGGAGAAAATAGATCTACTCTGTTTGCTAGATTCCTTGGAACAACGAATCTCTGCATCTCTGAAACTTTGGGAACCTGATCCGATGTTGTTGAAGGAATTTCCAGTTACAGGGCTCTTGATCTTGGCGCGGCTAAAATCTTGTGACCCGTTTTCGGTGTTATTGAAGGACTGAGCGGTTCCGGAGAATTGGGGGAAGTGATTTGGAGTGGGGCTTGGGTTGTTGTTAGGGAGGGAAATGGTGGTGGTGGTAACAGAAGGGGTGGAGATATTCACGATGTGGTGGTTATTACCTCTGTTGTTGTCGTGTTGGGTAGAGTTATCGCTGTTCGTTGTGCCACGCTTGCCGTTGCTTCCATATGCCATGCTGCATAAGGGAAGAGGAATTTGGGTTTCGATTTTCCTTTCTTCTCCAGTCAGAATAAGCAGGTATATACAGTACAGAAGACAATAGTAGGAGAAAATTCGAGACAGTTTCCTTTCATATGCTTGCATTCAGTGTTCTTAGAAAATTATTTCACCTTCTCTTTCTTTTCATTTTTTATTCTAGTGCTTTCTTTTCTTCTCCTTTGTTTTAGTATCAAAACAACGTCCAGTAAATTTACTGATCATCATGTGAATACTCAATTTCGTACGGCATAATAAAAAAATTTAATAATAGAAAAATAACTAATAAATAAAAAAAAACGTAAAAATAAGTAAGTTTTTTTCTTTGAAATTTTTTATTTTTCTAAACAATAATAATCATATGATGATAATAATAACAATAAATAAAAAGAAAAAGACTCTTTTAATTTTTTATGTGTTTTCTTTTTATGCCTTACTTTTATTTTAGTCTAAAATACTCTATTCACCCACATTGCATTTTCTTACAGCTAACAGCAATAAAAAATTTTATATTCTCACCTACACTTTATGCTTTGTTACTTTGTCATTTCTTCTAAATCAAGAAGTTAATGATGGGATTCTAATATTTAGAAGCAGAATCTATTTTAATTTTTAGAATCGTTTTTTTTCAATGATAATTGATTTTGTGCTTTGTTTTTATGACACATTTTTCCAAATAAAGAAAGTAGTAATAAAATTCTAAGCAATATCTCTTTTATTAATTAGAATCATTTCACTACAAGAAATTTACTAATTTGCGAGGGAAATTTTTGCTCGCTAATTTGTTGCTAATTAGTGAAGGAGTAGCGAGAAAGTAAAATTGTAGTTAAATTGTAACTAATTAGTGAGAGACTAGACACAACATAATTGGTAGCTAAGTTGTAGCTATTTAGTTAGGGATTAACAATAACACGATATATGGTAGTTAAGTTGTAGTTAATTAGTTAGGGATTAGACACAACCTAATATGGTAGCTAAATTATAGCTAATTAGTTAGGGATTAAACACAACATAAATATTGGAGCTAAGTTGTAGCTAATTAGTTACTATCTTTTACGCTGCCTTTTTTTATTTTATATGTTAATTTATTCAAATAAAAGGATTTTTAATTAATTTATATCGTTACATACTATTATATATATTATTATATTTATGGTGTAATTTTTTTATATTTTTTATTTTTTTAAACATTTTAAATATGAAATAAATTATTTCTGATACATTATATATAAAAATAAATTGTATGTATGTATTTTATTTATAAAATATGAATATTTAACTTAATTTAATTATACACTTAAAATTCATTTAAAATTTAAATATTTATATTAGAAGAATTAATTTTTTAAAAAATAATTATTAATATTAGCATATAATTCTTTTATATATATATATATATATATATATATATACACACACGTAAATGCCGCAAATGAAAGAGAATGATACTGAATGTAATATAAAAATCAATAAATGAAACCATAAAACGTAAAATTTAATCTTCTGAAACCTTAAAATGAATCAAACTATTTGAGACATCATGTGACTGTTCTTCGAACACTTTCTAAGTTCGAAGAAAGCCTTCGAAGATCACCTCACAATACTAAATTCCTTTGGCTGAACTGTTGAAGACTCGCAGGTTCTGAAGCTCGCTCTACGAAGGTTGTTGGAGTTCATAAAGTGACGAAGTGCGAACGTTAGGGTTTTGATTTCAGCGCGGAGACAATACTGAAAAGCGTGAAAGGCAACAACGTCGAGTTTTGTTCCTAAAACCAGGTTAATTAGCTCGACCTCTATCATTTTTTGTTCACCTTCTTTAAAGTTTGTTTGGAGAATGAAGTTTCCTAATGTATTAACTATTTTGAAGAGATCCAGGTTTAGAAGGTTACAACAATGTCATCGAGTTCAAGTTTAGTTTCATCGAAACGATTATTTGGAGTGATTGATTGATTGATCGATTGGTTCTCTGCCAACTCACCATTTTTTCACCTGTTAGAGGTTAGAGCACTAACTGTTATTTGCTGCACTGCAGACACAACAAAATACTACTTATTTTATCAAGATGCAAATATAGAATTAGCCTAAAATGTGACTTAGTCTTCTTATTAGCGTTTTTAATTTTTGTTGTTGTCAAATTACTTTTACCATATTTTGATTTATATATCACATTGAGAGTAAAATTATTGAAAAGCAAAGAGATTGGTTCCTATACTTGATTCTGAGAAACAAAGAAGTTAGTGTTCTTAGCATGATTCATTGTTTTCATGAGGTTTTGCACTAGTGGTATTCTAAAATGAATGAGATTAACACTTCTTTCTCTAGGGAGTCTGCAAGATTCTAGTAGAAGGAGACATTGTACAAAAGCTTTCTCTGATGATTATTCTCAAAACTAGTAATAATTTCATCAATTGATTCCTCCCATGATTCAGCTTTTTCAATCTGTGCACAAAATACATACACTTAAGAACTAGAACCCCAAATCCTAAGTAAAACACAAATTTGAGAAACCATACAAGTAAAATAACAACTTCTTCAACTCTAACTCAACTACATGAACCTCATCTTTAAGCACCTTCAATTTCTCCTCCATATTCAAATTGATGAAGATAAAAAGCTAAAACCAAGGTACAACCAAAAGAAGTTGTTAATCAGACCATAGGGATTACTCACGTGTAAAAGAAGTTCTCCAAGCCTACAATTATTTGTAGTTAACTTCTAAATGATATTGTTATACTTTTGCTAAGTATTAATGATAATTTGTTAATCAGACCATAGGGATTACTCACGTGTAAAAGAAGAGTTTCATCATGTTCTAACACATAGAATCCATTGTTTTTTCTTCCACGAATGGTTTCAAGAACTAGAACTCCAAAGCTGAAAACATCAGATTTTACTTAAAACAATCCTTGCATAGCGTACTCAAGAGCCAAGTATCCACTGATGCAAGTCAATAAAGCTTTGTTAATTTCTCTTGTTTCAAGTTTATAACAAGGAATTTCATCTTTTTTTTCAATAACTAAACTCTGAAATAAGCATTCACAAGTCCTACTTTTAAGTTATGTTTGGTGTAAGTAGAACTCACTAAGTGCCCATTATTCGCTTTGTATTTGCTTGGTTCTGTCCAATTTCAAATGCCTTTGCCAATCCAAAGTCTAATATTTTGGGATTCATGTCATGGTCTAATAGAACATTGCTAGCTTTGAGATCTCTATGAATTACTCTGAGTCGAGAGTCCTCGTGAAGGTATAGAAGACCTCTTGCTATTCCATTGATAATGCTTAATCTTACTTTCCAATCAAGTTGTTTTCTTTTCTCATCATCTGTCAACTCAAGAAGACAAAAGGGATTTAAACAACACTAGCCATTTAGCAAAACTGCAAATGCTAAGTTTTTTCCTTAACACGTGAAAAAAAATACCAAAGGATATTATAGCATTTCCCATTATTCCCTTTGAAAGAACCTAACAATTTAAAACCCATAGTAATACCACATGACATATTAACTAATACCAATTTTTGTGAAAAGCAATCTAAAAACATACCAAACAGGTGAAAGTAAAGACTTGAGTTTGGCATATACTCGTATATAAGTATCTTTTCGTTTTCCTCCAAGCAGCATGCATAGAGTCTTAAAAGGTTGCGATGTTGCAATTTAGCTATGAACATTACTTGATTGTTGAATGATAAATCAAGGAAGTTCAACTTAGTGAGGAGGCCAAGTTTAGAAGGAACGGTTCTTGTGAGATAATTGTTTGCAAGTCTGAGACGGGTGAGATCTCCAAAGTTAGCTAGAATATAAGGGATGGAACCTGAGAAGCTGTTGTTTGTCAAGTCCAAAACAGTGAGAGAATTTGAACCAGTTAGAGGAAAGATACTACCACTACTTTGTTCCTTCTTTGTTGGTTTGGGTTCACTTGTCTTCTTTTATGTTCTGAAAAAGTGGGAGTGGCTACAAAGCAGATCTCATTTTTCTACTTTCAAATTTTTGAATAGAGTCTGGCATTAGAAGTCACCATCATGAATGAACTGAAAGATGGTTAAACATGATACAACAATAATGTTGCAGGGGCTATGATTGTGCTTAAGGGTTCATTTAATGCGAGAATAGGTCAATTATGGTGTTTTGTGGGCATGTTAATTATTCTTAGCTATTTGAGTGGTGTTGTTCTTTATGATTTTACAAAATTCCTATGCTATAATTAGGTTAAAGAAATGATGATGTATAAAACAAAAATTGCACGCATTGAATTACACTTTGTTGCATATACGTTTAAAAAGCATAAGGAATAATTCGTATTCCCACAGAGGAAAATATGATAGCATTTGTTCTGTGTTATGTGTTCTGTGAATGCTTGCTAATTTAGAAGGACATTGTACTAATCCAACAAAAGACTTGAGCATGTGCATTAGCACTTTATCGAAAAATTTAGACTCAACTTTTGAAGTTTTTAATTTTTATTTTTGCATCAAGAAAGTTGCAATTTTGGTTCAACTATTCTTAAAGTCCGAAACATAATTATGGTGGATTGTTGTGACCGCAAAAGAGGGCAATACTTTGAAACTAATATGCATGCGTAGGGGTGCCTATGTTTTACGAAGACACCAATATTCTTGTTGGTATAATTGTGGATCGTTATTCTAACTCTTTAGCTAACGCAAGAAAAAAGGCAAGAGAAAGAGCAAACTCGGACAATATAGAAGACTTAAAAGGTTTTGGGCCAAGAGGAATAAGGACTGAGATGTGGGACGCTTTAATTGACACATGGATAACACAAGACTGGAAAAAGAAATTTATTGTTGGTAAAAACAATAGGGCTGCCAAGCCAGAGGCTATGGTGCACACTGGAGGGTCAATAAGCTTTGGACAACACTTGAAAAAGATGGTATTCATTTTCTTATTTTGTAGAAATATCTATGACTTTGTAATAATACTTATATATTATATACATTTGGAGGATATCATTACTACATCAATCATATACATTAACATACTTATTATAAATTTTGATATACACAGATGGAGTTTTTCAAGACACAAATATTTCCTGCATTAAAGATATCTTCACCACCGTTTATCATGAAACATGGCAAGAAGAAAATATGAAGATGATGATGTTTTATTTTGTTTTTAAAAATGTATTTTAATGATGTATGTTACCAACTGTGAAGACTACTTTCATTATGTTCATCACTTTTATTATTTTCAATGTAGTAACATTTGACATGTTTCATATAAAATGTTTGGCAAGATTTATACTTAATGTTATATTTGTGTCAAAATGCATTTCATAAGGTACAAGTAAAAGCATGGAATATTTTGGATTGATTCAATTCGCTACGATTTTTCTAGGGATTAGTTAGATATTAAATTGTTCAATTAGCGAGGGCTTAGCTAGGCATTAGCTAGGGATAAGTTTGATAGGGATTAGCTAGGGAATAGCTATAACTATTTTGTTAGGGATTAGCAATGGATTAGCTACAACCTATTTGCTAGGGATTAGCCAGGGAATAACTACAATCAGTTTGCTAGGGATTAGCTATAGATTAGCTACAACAACTTTGCTAGGGATTAACTAAGGATTAGCTACAACCCATTTGCTACGAATTAGCTAAGGATTAGCTACAACCGAGTTGTTATGGATTAGCTAAGGATTAGCTACAATCACTTTGCTAGGGATTAGCTAGGGATTAGCTACAATCAGTTTGCTAGGGATTAACTACAACCTGTTTGCTAGGGATTAGCGACAAAGTGGTTCTCTAGCTACTTAGCTACCTATATTTTAGCTACAGTGTAGTGTCTTCGCTATTTCCTCACTAATCCCTCGTTGAATCGTTTTACGAAGGGATTCGCTAGGGATTATTCCCTCGCTAATATGTAACTTTCTTGTAGTGTTAATATATAATTTAACAATGATGTCATGAATGGTTTATGAGATTGAATGAGGCTGAGACTTTGTTGTACTGTGTATGGAATGAATCATGTATTGATTGGTTGGTTGAGGATTGACTTGAAATTATAATGCTTGAGATAAAATTGTGGTTCTGGTGTGAGAAACAAGAATGTGGTGTGAGATAGATGTAATTCCATAAGACTCTTGGTGAGATTCCATGGTGGTGTTGTAGTGTATATAATTATATAAGAATTCAAAAAAGAGAAGCTAGGTTTTTTTTAATGTATTCTTAGTATCTGTCTATTTTCAATTCAGTTTCGCGTTTATAATGCTTGTATGCAGTTGTGGTTGTTTGGAAAATATTGAGATGTTGTTTGGTTTCGAATGTCTGGTTGTTGCATCCGTGAACAGTGGCAAGAACTAGTATTTTCACCCAAGCGAGTATGTCTCGCCTAGGAGAGAGTAGTAGAAGCTCGCCCTGGTTTTTGCTCGAACTCTCGCTCAGGCGACGAACTTCCGTTTTGAGCGACGAGTTATCTCGCTCAGGCAAAGGGGTCTCTCTTAAGCGAGAAATCACAAAAACCTACAGTGCTTCCTGTTTGCAATCTCGCCCAAGCGAGAATTTTTAGCTCAAGCGAGATCAGTTTAGCTTAAACTAGATCAGTTTAGATTAAGCAAGATCAGTTTAGCTTAATATGACACTGAAAATAATTAAAGGTAATGTCATGTGTCACTTTGTAATTTGTTTGGTTTTATTTTTTTATTTTTCAACGTTTTTTCTTTTATAAAATGTCCACTTGTTAATCCAACAACGTGTCACGTGTCAGAATCAATGTTTTATATTCAATTTGGTTCGGTGATTTTTTTGTTCAATCTAGTTTCAATGTTTTCCTAAAATTGAACAATTTTATCTCCAACCAAATTAAACCAAATTTAATTTTAATATAAATTTTATAACGGTGTTTTTATTAAAATTCATGTTTTTTATTAAACATTTTTTATTTAAGGTTATAATTAATTTAAAATTACAATGAATATTTTTTATTAAAATATTTTTTAACCTCTTCAAATTTTAGTTAGTTTTCACCTTTATCATTCTCGAAATACTGAAATATTAAATTTATTTTTTTAACTAATAAAAACGATAAATTAACGAATTCAAAAAATCTAATAATAGTTTTGAATAAAAATAATGAAAGAAATGATTTTTTTATTGTTTATGCAAGTCGGGTGAACACGTAGTAAACTGAGAGTTTTCGAGTTTTCATTTCTTTTTATTGTGCAAATTGCTGCTGGGTGACAATTATTAGACATTTCGACGATTATTTGAATTCTCATTACAGATTTAATATACTTAAATGAAATTACATTTGTTTACTCCGTAATAAAATTGAACCTACTAGAATAGACTAACGAACAAAAATATATATACTAGAACAAAAATTACAATTAACGCAATTATGTATAAAGTTAGTGTTTTGAATTTTAGAAAGAAATTTAAAATTATGTAATTCCAAATTTAATTTTAACTTTATTTTAATATTTTTAATTTAAATTAAATATCTTTTATCTCTATGTTTTCTTTTTATAAAACCAATCCAAACCGTGTTAGACTATAAGGAATAATTGAATCATTAAAATATATTTAATTTTTTTCTCGATCAAGTTTAAAAATAATTTCTTTTCCTTTTAGTTACCTCTGCCTAACTCATGTTAAGAAAATTAGGTCAGAGTAGCATCAAAAGACTATAAACTTCTTTTCAGTCGTGTAGTCCTAAAGTAATTTAGGCACCGCATACCACGTTGTTAGACTTCTCGTGGAACACATCTTTTAGGTAGGTGGGAGACTTTTAAGTGTTATACTTTTAAAATAAGTTACTTCCATATAATTATTACTTTTAGAATCTAATTGGTGTTTGAATTTTATTCTTATAATTTCCTTTTACTTTTAGTTCTTCCAAATTCTTATTATGGTCTTTATTTTTTAATCTGCATTGTCTTTTAGTTATTTTTTTTTTCCATTTTGATTGTCTTTTTAAACATATATGATAAGAACTTGATACAAATAACTTACATATTAAAAAGAAAAACAAAAAAGTATACTGGAAGAAATAAAATAAAGTAACAAGGACTAAAAAAGGTATAAACAAAAGGGAAAAAATATTAGAAATAAAAATAATATAACACCATATTTCAAGGAAAAAGCATATTTAGTTTATTTAAAACGTAGTATTCGTTAATATTATTTATAATGAGTGTATATTATATTTAATAATTTTAGGACTGAAAGAATATGTACCACACCTAATCAAACTCGACCAAATAAGTAAACAATGCATATATCAAGGCAGCCAAGTATTCAGCCTAATTTGTACCGATTTTAGCCTATACATCTAGAAGAATAACCGACACCTCATGTAACCAATATAAGCCGTCAAGGTAGGTAGCCGGTCTAGGCCGGCTACCCCAGCAAACCCGATAAGATTAAAGTCCAGGTCGACAACTCCAATAAACTTAGTGAAAATAGAAGCCCCCGCGTTCAATAGGTCTTAAGGGCATGGGTTAGGGCCTAGGCCCACTCATGGCCCAAGTTAAAGCCCAAGTCAAGGTCCGGCCCATGAGGTAATCAGACATCATTAATGCTCTATAAATACGCGTGGACCCCAGTAATTAAAGGTACGCATTCATTAATCACTGATTTGACCTTCTGAGAGCTTTGACTTACTTGAGCGTCGGAGACTCTTCTGCAGGTAACCCCTCCTGGGTTCAAGCTAACATGTATCAACCGGGAAGAGGCCAACTAAGGAGATAGCGGACTACATGGTAAGGTGACGCTTGTGTCTAACTCATCTTATTTGTTCTTCTATAGGAACAATTGGCGCCCACCGTGGGACACGAGACGAACACCTTTAGTACCCATTTTTCTCTGAAGATGGTTTCCACCCGTAGCAAAGCTGGAATGAACAAGCAGGTGGATGTTGGTCCCTCTGGACCTCCTGGCATCACCCCTGACCTGGCCGCCATCCTAGACGGCCAAGCGAAGATACAACAAGAACTCGAGATTTGAAGAAATGCAGCGCTGACGAGATGGAGGCGCTACGATAAGAGAACTCTCGCCTGAGGCGAAAAATCGAAGTTGATCCCAATCTGAAGGGAAAAGCCAAGGAAACCTCTGAAGCTGCGAGGTCTCCGGCCTTCCAGCCCACAGAGGAAGAAAGTGAGTACAACCCCACTCCTCACACCTTCACCACCACTCAACAAACACCCATCCCCTCTACCCATCCCCCTCACTTCCCATCTACTCAACCGGGGCTCACCGCACCCCCAACCCCTGCCGCTACCCTCCCTACCACCCAGATCCCCTACAACATACCCACCACCCTACACACCACACATGTTCCACCATACAACCCACAATACCTTC